>ULYE01027488.1_pt1 | contig 83260 bp, 74 predicted proteins | sample 1961921 | NCBI WGS metagenome assembly ULYE01 (sample SAMEA4835856, study PRJEB28245) | human gut metagenome | biome: gut microbiome; material: fecal sample | place: Denmark | collected 2008 | reverse complement strand
CCCGCTTTTCTTCACGTTTTTATGATTGATGCGTAATGACTAGATGCTATGCTTTTTAAGCTTTTCTTTCTTGGCGACGTTTCTTTCTTAAACTCTTAGCGATTCCATTCTTCGTTAAGAAATAAGCAAGGATTGTAGCAAGAAGGATTCCTTCGATGACAAGAATCACGACTATGGTTACAGGAACGGATCCGGATTTGACGCTTTCCCACATCTTTAAAACGTATTCGTTATTATTACCATAATCTTCCATGACCATTAAAGTATCAACGATATCACTTGGCGGATATTGGGCATAGAAGGAACGACCTGCCGTGATTGTTTTACCATCCACTTCATATTCTTCATATTCATCGGTATAGAAGATTGCATCAACGCCATCTTGATAATCGGTTAAAGAGCCTTGGAAGAAATAATCAAGATCAACAGCCGTCCAGCCTAGATCGTTTTGTTCTGAATAATCTTCCCAAGAAGCGTATTCTTTTCCACCGATAGTTCCCTTTCCCGTTCTAAAGAGGGAATTCAACTCTTCTTCGCTTAAGGAGGTGTATTCCTTATTAAGGACGAGGTTGTCATCTTCATCATAAACGAAGTCGTCATTTTCCTCATCGTAAGCGTAGAAGATTGACATACGGGTGTCATACCAGGCTCTTGTTTGAGCTAGGATTGAATCACCGGCGATGGTAGATGTATATCCGATATAGTCCATATTTGCGGCCGCAATTTCAGGATCGGAAATGAAATCGATGAATTTTTGAGCGTATTCTTGATTTTGAACCGTTGTAGGAATAACCCAGCCATCAAGCCAGATATTTGCACCAATACGAGGAACAGAATAATAAAGATGAGTCCCGAACTCTTCCGCAGAATCGATAGCGTAAACGGCATCACCACTCCAAGCGAGGTTGATTCCCGTACGATTTCCTGTTTGGATGTCTGTTTTACCAGAGTCAACTTCCAAGCCATAGGAATTATCTTTCAAAGAAGAAAGAGCTCTTTCAACTCTATCGATAATAGCGCTAGAAGATTCGTGTTCTTCCTTTCCTAATTCTTTCATTAGGTCGTTGAATTCATCGACATGAGAAATGTTATTGAAGATAATGTTGATATCTTTGTTATATTTCTCAGCTGTAATTTCTCCTTTTTCATAACGATCAAGGAGGGTGTTAAATTCATCGGAATAAGCTTCAAGAAGAGCGATAGCGTAGGAGTCTCTCATCGAATCTTTGATTTGGAAGGTTCCTTGATAGGCATCATCCCAAAGAGAAGAATAGCTAGACATATCTTTTTTGACATCTTCTGGAGTCAATCCTCTATCGCGATAGACAGAGAATTCAGGATTGTACATAATGCCAAGAGTGCCCCACATATAACCACGCATGTAGTCGTTAATAGGTTCCTCTTTGCCATTCATTTTAACGGTAATATCACCATAAAGTTTGTTAAAGAATGGAGAAGAATAAGTAAGATAGTTATCTTCTGCCCAGGCATCATAGTTATGGCTATAAAGGGCTTTTCTTTCTTCCCCCGTTTTAAAAGGGACGACAAGATTGTTGGCCATCATCTTTTCTACCATGTAGTCGGAAGTACAGATTAAATCATAATTCTGTGCGCCGGTTTGTAGGTTAGAAAGCATGATTTCGTTGGTATCGAAGGTAGAGTATGCGATTTCAATGTCAACGTTGTCCTCTTGTAAGACTTTTTCTTTGAAAGCGGCGACAACATCAAGGGAATCATCCTCACCATTTGCAATATAGTCCTCGGAATTATAAATCGACAAAGTAACTTTGGTTGCATTTGCCTTGAGGATTTCCGCTTTTTCGGAAACGATGGCAGGAGCCACGTTTGTTGAAGCGGCTAAATAAGAAAGAAGGGATAAAAATAAGACGTTTTTCATAACTTCATCCTCGCTTTAGCATGTCTTCCACTACGCTTATTTTGTCTGCTATTGATGAAGATAAGCGAAAGAACGACAAGAAGAACCACTAAGAAAATGATTGTACATAAGGCTCTAAGCTCTGGTGGAAGAGGGTGTTTTTTAATGACCCCTTGCACATAGGTAGAGATTGTAGAGATTTTAGAAACTCCGCTTAGTAAGCCAGGCCCAGCGGTGAAAGCTGTAACAATGAAATCATCCAAGGAAAGGGTGATAGCAATTAAGAAACCGGAGATGACACCAGGAGCGATTTCTGGCAAGGTTGTGTGAAGAAGAGCTTTTGTTGGGGTGCATCCTAAATCAAGAGCGGCTTCATAAAGGGCTGGATCCATTTGTTCAAGTTTTGGTTTGACGTTTAAATAGACAAACGGAGTGCTTAAGACAAGATGGCCTGCAAGAAGCGTCCAGAAAGAGAATTGGAAATTAGGGAAGAGATGTTCTCTAAAGAAAACAAACATAACCGTCAAAGAAAGAGCGATAACGATTTCTGGGGTAACAACTGGGATTTGGTTAGCGAATTCCATTGTTCTTTTCGCGTGTTTCTTTGATTCATAAACACCGATAGCACCTAAGGTTCCTAAAACTGTAGCAATGGCACTAGAAACCAAAGCGATAATAAGGGTGTTTCCCACCGCTTTCATGATTTCAGTGCTTCGGAAAAGCTTTACGTATAAAGAAAGGGTGAAACCATTCCATTGTCCTAAAACATCCGTATCGGTGAAAGAGAAAACAATCAAGACGAAGATTGGCGCGTACATCAAAAGAAGTAAGAGCCAGATATAGGTTTGAGCAAAGATCTTTTTGATCAAAGCTTTCTTTTCGGTGTCTACCATAAGCCCCCTCCTCTTCTTTGTGCGGCATCACCTCTATCAAAACGACGGGTGATAATCATCGTAATGCCAATAATAACGAGCATGATGATAGCCATAAAGGAACCGGTGTTCCATTGGCTATTGGTGAAGTTCAAATAGATAGAGTTACCAAATAAGGTAATTTTGCCTTCCGAAAGGGTATCCGAGATAACATAGGAAGACATGACTGGCATAAAGACCATTTCTGCGGCAGAAATAATACCAGGCAAGGATTGAGGAAGGACGTTCTTATAGAAGACTTTGAATGGGGAACAGCCAAGATCGGCAGCCGCCTCAATTTGAGAACGGTCGAGTTTTAACATCGTGGTGTATAAAGGCAAGATGGTGAATGGAAGATAGTTATAGACCATACCGATTAAGGTTGCAGTCCATGGATACTTACCTCCACTAATTCCAATCCAATCGAGCAAGTCACGTGTTGCACCCGTACGAATAACGAAGTTAATCCACATTGGCATGATAAAGAGAACAACTAAGATGCCATTGGTATTGAGTTTTTTATTCGCAAGGAACATGGCTGCTGGATAGCCAAGAAGAAGGCAAATGAGAGTCGTTTGAATTCCTAAGAAAAGGGAAACAAGAAGAACGCTCCATTTACTCGGTGTGGTAAAGAAAGAGATAGCCGCTTCAAAAGAAGGCATTCCAGCTTCGTTTGTAAAGGCATACCAAACAATCAAAAGAATCGGAATGATAACGAATATTGCCAAGAAAACACCATAAGGAATGCAAAGGTATTTACGTTTGAGGTGGAAGAAATTCTTTCCTTTCTTTCTTGGCATGGCCTCTTTAACGGACGACATAGTTGTCGAGTCCTTTCTTCAAACGAAGAGAAATTTTAGAAACAGGGAGTTTGATGGAGACTTTATCGCCGATATTCCAAGCGTATGGAGTATTGCAAACGAAATCATCTTCGTTCTCGTTTCTCACGATATATTGATAATGGTCACCAATCCAAACAGCACCAATGATGCTGCCTTGGATTTCCCCTTCTTCGAGATTATCGCTAAGCTCTGGAGAATCTAGGTCGAAGGAAGCAACCACTTCTGCGTCAGAAAGATCGTATTTACGATTATTTTTAGGATCAAGGAGATATCCTTCTTCGGTCAAAGAGGAACCCTTGATTAATTGCGTTAAATCGCAAGCAAGCGGAACATCCGAAATCACCACTTGACCGTTCTTGTTGATATAAGCATCGGTATAGGTGTTCTCGGTTAATTCTTTTTCCATGATTTGAAGATTTTCTTTATCCACGGAAATAGAGACTTTAGAACCGACGAGTCTTGCTTTATGCTCACGGCAAGTGATTTCGTTCTTACCGACTTTAAGCTCGTAGGAATAGTCTTCTCCCTTAAAGACGCTAGAAAGAATCACCGCATCAATTACGCCTTCTCCCGGTTCACCTAAGACGACGTCCTCAGGACGGATAACGACGTCAACTTTTTGATTTAATGGGAAATCATCGACACAATCCCAGTTAGCGTTAAGGAAACGAACTTTCTTTTCGCCAATCATCGTACCGGCAAAAATATTGGATTCGCCAATAAAGTCTGCAACATAAGCGGACATTGGTTCATTATAGATTTGTTCAGGCGTACCCATTTGTTGGATATTGCCATCTTTCATAACCACGACTTTATCCGACATGGAAAGAGCTTCTTCTTGGTCATGGGTGACATAAATAAAGGTGATGCCAAGTTTCTTATGCATATCCTTTAATTCAAGTTGCATGTCCACTCTCATCTTATGGTCAAGAGCGCTTAAAGGTTCATCAAGGAGAAGAACTTCAGGTTCATTAACGATAGCACGAGCAATAGCAACACGTTGTTGCTGACCACCAGAAAGATTAGAGATATCTCTATCTTCCATTTCTTCCATATCGACGATTTGAAGAGCTTTTGCAACCTTTTCATCAATTTCCTTAGCGGAAAGATGCTTATATTTTGTTTTCTTATTGCCCCTAGAATCGGTAACTTCGTATGGGATCTTCTTAAGCTTCAAACCGAAAGCGACGTTATCATAGACGTCAAGATTTGGGAACAAAGCATAATGTTGGAAGACGGTATTAACCGGTCTTTGATAAGGTGGTAAGTTAGTAATGTCCTTCCCATTCAGATAAATCTTACCTGATGTTGGGATATCAAACCCCGCAATCATCCTTAAAGTCGTTGTTTTGCCACACCCGGATGGTCCAAGCAAGGTGACGAATTCACCTTTTTTGATGTCTAAGTTGACATCGTCGACAGCGGTAAAGGTTTTATCGAAAACCTTACTCACATGTTGCAGAGAAATGATGACATTATTTTCATCCATCTGAAATACCCCCAAAATCACTTAGAAGTGATAACAAACAGGTTGAATTTTCCATTACCTAAGAACTAGAAAATATCAACGTGCAAAATATTGCGGTAAATTGAACAAAAATACAAGAAAATTTTTTGTAATTTTTTTCGCTTATTTTTTCAATTTATTAAAAGTGAGCCAAACATCGATGTTATCGAAGGAAAACACACTTTTATTTTTTTCCGTTTTTCGCTACGTTTTTTGCATTGTTTTTCGCTTCAAAAACGAACTTTGTTTTTCTTTCGCTTTTTATGGGTATAATTACGCCATGAAAAAGAAAGTTTTCTTCCCCATTTTCTTAAGCGTTCTCTCTTCTTTTTCTTGCGCGAATTTTCATAAGAAAAATACCTCTATAACTTTTGGGAGATTGTACAATTCTTCTCTTTCAAAAGATGTGAATTCTTTCTTTTTGCATACAAGCAATATCACCTATGAAGAGTATGCGAAAAAGGTAAGCAATAAAGAGAACTTCGTTTTAGCTGTCTATGAATATAAGGCTTTAATGGAGGGGGAAGACATCGATTGCCTTTGTTATACGTCTTTTGCTTCCTCTTTAAGAGCATATATGGAGAAATATAACGCGGAAATATACGCTATAGATTCTTCAGAATTATCTTCTTTCTCTGAACGCTATGGACTCCATCTTCTTTTAGGGGAGCAGACCCTAGCTATTTTTGAAGATGGCGAGATAAAGAAACAAGAAACCTCAGGAGAAGAGAGATTATCTTCTTTAGAGAAAGTAGAGAATTTCTTTGAGAACGTCTCTTGGAGCAAGATGCTCTATATTAATAAGGAACAGTTAGATACCTTTTTAGAAACGGATGGGCAATACACGATTGGATATCTAAGGAAGTCATGTTCTGATTGCTCTTACCTCTCTTATCATTTCTTAAAGGAATATAACCAAGAGACTTTCGCTAAGGAAATCTATGTCGTTGAATGCGATGAAGAAGGCATACGTTATAAAGATGGAAAATTCGATTCTGAAACTTGGTCCTCTTTTAAAGATAAATATGGCCTTTCAAATAAATGGAACCTCTCTTTTGGCTATGATGCAGGATATGTTCCTTCTTTCTTTACCTATCGAGTAAAGGGAAAAGAAAATCTCTCCGTAATCGATGGAGCGGTATACGCTAACGATACGCTCGTAATGGAAGATAATCTTTGCCATATCCAAACAAGTTATTGGGATCAAAGAGAGCACCCCTTCTATTCTTCTATTGATAAAGAGATTAAAACCAACCTCGTGGGTTTAGAAATAGCAAGCGAGGATTATCTTCAAGCCAATGATGACTATTATTGGAAAAAAGAAAAGATGGCGAAGTATCATGATCCTTTATTAAGGGCATATCTTGATTTCTATGCGAAAAAGGGTGTCTAAAGATATCTTTTCTCATAAATGAAAAAGCGGCCCAAATGGGCCGCTTTCGTTTACGTTTCAATTAAAACACGCCTAAGTAATAATTCTTCTTACCACGTCTAACAATGACGTATTTGCCAGCAATGGTATCTTCTTTGGTGATGACTTTATTAAGGTCGTTCACTTTATTTCCGTTAATGGAAACGGAATTCTGGTTTAAGAAGGTTTTCGCTTCAGTCTTACTCTTCGCTGCACCGATTTTGACTAAGAAATCAAGAATTGGCATCTCACCAGCAAGTTCTGTTTTAGAATATCCGCCAAGAACTTCCTCAATTTGTTTAGCACTCAAAGTTTGAACTTCACCAGAGAAAAGAACATTGGACATAGAAATTGCTTCCTCCGCAGCCTCTTTGCCGTGGATGTCTTTTGTAACTTCATAAGCAAGCTTCTTTTGAGCAATTCTCATGCCTGGGTTTGCTAAATGATCACGGGTGATGTCTTCAATTTCATCACGGGTAAGGAAAGTGAAGACTTTTAAGTATTTAATAGCGTCTTCATCGGTGGTGTTATAGAAATATTGATAAAGCTGGTATGGGGAAGTTAATTCAGGGTTGAGGAAAAGGGCACCTTTTTCGGATTTGCCGAATTTCTTACCATCAGCACGGGTGATTAAGTGGGCAGTCATTGCTTCAGGGTCAGCATTTTCTCCATCAATCTTACGAATTAATTGAAGACCGCTGGTTAAATTTCCCCATTGATCGTTGCCGCCGATTTGAATCTTGCAGCCATATTTCTTATATAAGGTATAGAAGTCAGCAGATTGAAGAATCTGGTAAGCAAATTCAGTAAAGGAAATGCCTGCTTCCAAACGGGAAGAAACAATTTCTTTCGATAACATGTAGTTAACGGAGAAATATTTGCCATAATCACGAAGGAAATCAAGCATGGTAATATTCCCAAGCCAGTCATAGTTATTTAAAATCATGCCTTTTTCTGGGTCAGAAAGATCCAAGAAACGCTCTAATTGGGCTTTGATGCAAGCGGTATTCTTCGCTAAGGTTTCTTTGGTTTGAAGATTTCTTTCGGCAGATTTGCCAGAAGGATCTCCAATCATGCCTGTAGCGCCACCTACGACAGCGATGATTCGATGCCCTGCTCTTTGAAGTCTCATCAAAATTGAAATCATGACATAGTTCCCTACGTGCATACTTGAAGCACTAGGGTCAAAACCACAATAGATTGTTGTTTTATTTGCCAATAGTTTGCGGACATTCTCTTCATTCGAATATTGTTCAATTAATCCGCGATAATTTAATTCATCAACGATATTTTCCATATCATTACCTCACTAGGTAAAATTTTAGCCGAAGAAAGATATTAAGCAAGGAAGAAAGATGTTTCCTTGCTTTTTTAAAAGCAAAGAGAGGAAACTTAGAAAAAGAAAGGCTAAATAGCAAAAAAGGATTGCCTTAATTTGATTTAGGGCAATCCTTAGAGCCTAGAAAATGAGAGATTAATACATTCCGGCTGGATTCATCGCTGGTGCTGGTTTATCTTCCTTGATTTCGGTAACAGCCGCTTCAGTGGTGACAAACATTGCAGAAATGCTAGACGAATTCAAGATAGCATTACGTGTAACTTTGGTAGGATCAATGATATTTGCATCGAACATATTCACCCAATTTCCATGGAGAGCATCGAAGCCAAAGTTCTTTTCTTGTTCTTTTTGCTTATCGGCAATTTCCTTTGGATCATATCCAGCATTTGCAGCGATTTGCATTAATGGAGCAAGCAAGGAATCAATGACGGCATCAATACCTTTTTGAATATCTGGGTTGCTATCTTTCAATGTGCCTTTCAAAGCCATATAGACTTCAGCAAGAGCAGCGCCTCCACCAACAACGACACCTTCCGCAACAGCTGCTTTGGTGGCGTTAAGAGCATCTTCGATACGAAGTTTCTTATCTTTAAGCTCGCTTTCGGTAAGAGCGCCAACTTTCAAGACGGCTACACCGTTAGAGAGTTTCGCAATACGTTTAGCAATATTCTTTTTGTCATATTCACTAGAAACCACGTTATATTGGGCTTGAAGTTCAGAAATACGGTCTTCAACGTCTTTCTTAAGTCCTTCGCCACCGACAATGGTTGTGGAGTCTTTCTTAACAGTGATGCGTTTGGCTTTTCCAAGGTCGTCAATGGTGACATCTTTTAGTTGCATACCAAGGTCTTTGCTATAGAATTTTGCACCTGTAAGAATAGCCATATCTTGCAAAGCAGCCTTTTGAGCATCACCAAATTCAGGAGCTTTTGTAGCAACAACAGTAAAGGTTCCACGAAGTTTGTTAACGATTAAGGTGCTAGTAACATCAGAATCCAAATCATCAGCGATAATAAGAAGAGGTTTATGGGCATCCACTACGCTTTGAAGCATAGGAACGATGTCGTTAATATTATTGATCTTCATATCGGTGACAAGAACGTAAGCATCTTCAAGTTCAGCGATCATATGTTCATTATCGGTCACCATGTATGGAGAAATATAACCTTTGTCATATTCCATACCTTGGGAGATAACGAGTTCATTTTCGCTTGTTTTAGATTCATCGACGGTGATAACGCCATTCTTACCAACTTTGGCCATGGCTTCAGCAATGAGTTTACCAATCTCTTCATCGTGGGCAGAAATAGAGGCAATTGCTTCTATATCTTCATTGGTTTGAACTGGCTTCGAGATGGAAAGAAGTTCATTAGCGACAGCTTTGCCAGCTTTTTCAATACCATTACGGATGAAGACTGGGTTTGCACCAGCATCCACCGCATCAATTCCTTTATGAATGATGGCTTGAGCAAGAACGGTCGCGGTTGTTGTGCCATCTCCTGCTTTTTCGTTGGTTTTATTAGCCACTTCGTATACGAGTTTTGCACCCATATTCTCGGTAGCGTCTTTTAATTCGATTTCACGAGCGATGGAAACGCCATCTTCACAAATTTCAGGGGAACCGTACCCCTTATCAAGAGCAACGTTTCTGCCTTTTGGCCCAAGAGTGACTTTAACGGTGTTTGCAAGCGTATCAACGCCCTTAACCATGGCCTCACGGGCTTCTTTTCCTAATTTAATTTGTTTTGCCATATTTGTTTCCTCCTTAAGAATTAGTCATTAACGACGGCAAGAACATCTTCAAGTTTTAAAAGAAGATATTTATGGCCATCATCTTCATAATCGGTACCAGCGTATTCGCGGTAGATAACCTTATCCCCGACTTTGACGCCACTCATCGCGACAAGTTTTCCGTTTTCATCGGTTTTGCCAGGTCCCATCGCCATAACAGTCGCGATGTTTCCTTGTTTCTTTTCGGTTGTTAGAACAATGGATCCAACTTTCTTTTCGGAAGGAAGTTTCTCCAATAGAAGATAATCATTTAATGGTTTAATTGATGACATTTTTGAATGCCTCCTTGAAGTACGATTACTATGTTAGACACTATTTTGGCACTGTCAATAGCCTAGTGCTAAAAAGAATTGGGAAATGCTGTATTTATCGAAAGAAAAAATACAAAAAAAATTCTGTTTCTCTTCAAATATACCTAAAATATGCCAGCTCTAGAAGAGAAAGAAAAAAGCGACGTTTCTAGGCGTCGCTTCAATAAGGTGTTCTTTAGAATTTGGTGGAAGAACGTTTAACGAATTTCGCTTCGAAACGGCAGGTTTTTTCCACAAGGTTATCATTGATGAGGTCAGTAAGCATAAGCATGGCGCGTTTACCTACTTCCGACATATTGATTTGCATTGAGCTAAGTGTTGGGCGGATGATATTCGCATATTTCGTTCCGACGAGGGAAAGAACTTCAACATCATTTGGAACGCTAAGCCCTGCATCAGAAGCGGCATTGATAATAGCCGCCGCCAAGGAATCGCGATAGGCAATATAGTAGCCTTTGCTTCCTTCTGGATCGTTTTTGAATTTCTCTAAGAAGTCCGCGTATGTGTGAGCATAGGAATCATCACAATTAAGGACGTGGTATTCTCTCTTTAATTCATCATGAACTTCCACGAAACAATGCTCGCAATGGGTAAGAAGTCTACCACCATCATGAACGTGGACGAAAGTCATTTCTTTTTCTCCGCCATCTTGATAATAATGACGAATGATGTTCTTTAATTCTTCGCCATAGGAGAATTTGATGCAGCCGACTTTATCGCCAGTCAAAACATTATTTACCACAATGGCTGGGACAAAATAGGAATTGATCTTCTTAACATCATCCGCTTCAAGCTCATCATCGAAAATAATCGTGCCATCAACATGGGTGGTAATGACTTTTTCAATCATGGAGAGAGCTTCTTCACGAGAATGGGATGTCGTAAATAAAGTTAAGACAAATCCTTTTTGCTTAGCGATTTCAGAGATCCCCGAAAGCATATTCGAAATATAGACGTAGTTAGCACCAGGGATAATAACACCGATGTTGGTGGTTTTGTTTGTGGCAAGAGCTTGAGCTAGGCCGGATGGTTTGTAGCCGAGTTTTTTGATTGTGGCCTCTACTTTTGTTCTTGTGCTTTCTGTGACATTTCCTTGTTTGTTAATAACACGGGAAACAGTAGCTAAAGAGACGCCCGCTGCTTGGGCGACTTGGTATATGGTGACGCGATCTTTTAAGTTATTCATGGAAATAACTCCTTTCCCTTGCTCTCTAATTATGGCTGAGATAACACAAAATTTCATCCATTTTCTGAAACAATGTAACAACTTTTACGCAAAAAGATAAGACCCCCTATATCGGGGTCTTTGAGAAATTGTTGTTTTTAGAGGGTTCCACCATGAAGCTCACTATAAAGATTTTCACGAGTTTTATAGACTTTTTCAGTGAGATCTACATAGTGTTCATGCGGCATCTCGAAACGGAGTTCGGATTCCCAGACTTTGTTTTCTAATTGGTCTTTGATGTAGGCTTTCTTTTCGCTAATGCTAGGAAGTTTGCAAACAAGTTCACCGTTTTCGATAAACGGAACAAGGAGTTTCTCTACTTTAAGAGGAATGATTTCTCTACGTTTATGGAAAGCATCAGGAGAGAAGTCATAAACAATGATTGGCTTTCCTTCTTCTACTACTTCATCATCCATTGAGATAATGTCGCATTGTCCTTGTCCATTTTCATCATAGACTCTCCAAGCCATAAGTTTTCCAGGAATAATGGCTTTCGAAGCGGAATCAGAACATTTCATCTTTGGGGAATAGCTTCCATCGTCTTCTTTGACGGCAACAAGCTTATAAACTCCTCCAAAGACAGGATCGGTCGCGGAGGTGATAAGGTTTTCACCTACGCCATAGGAATCGAAATGGGCATCTTCGTAGATTTCCATGCTACGGATTTTCTTCTCGTCTAAGGAATTTGAAGCGACCAATTTGATATATGGTTTGCCCGCTTTATCTAAGGCTTTTCTTAATCTCTTATAGGAACGAGCCAAATCTCCTGAGTCAATACGAGCGGATTTTACGCGTTTGTTTGGATCGTTTGGATATTTCTTGATGAGTTCATCATCAATGGTAATAAGATTTGGAAGGCCGGAATCAAAGACAGAATAGGTATCAAGAAGAAGAGAAACGTTCTCTGGATAGGTCTCAGCAAAAGCACGGAAGGCGCTTAATTCATCTGGGAAGAATTCAATAAAGGAATGGGCAATGGTTCCCACTGCTTTCACTTCTGGGCCATAACGCATCTCGGCTAAGCAATTGGCTGTGCCAATGCAACCTCCAAGAATAGCCGCATAGGCACCATCGTTTCCTGCGCTTTCCCCCTGGGCACGTCTAGTGCCAAATTCCATGACCTTTCTTTCTTGATGGGTGGCTAGTCCGGATATACGGGTGGCTTTTGTGGCGATCAAAGAATGGAAGTTCATTGTTTGAAGAAGATAGGTCTCAATCAAGATAGCTCCAACCATGTCGCACTCAATACGGACCATAGGTACTTGCGGATAACAAACGGTTCCTTCTTTTAAAGCGTACATGCTACCCTTCCAACGATATTTGGAAAGATAATCCAAGAAAGCATCGGACATGCCTTTGCTTTTAAGGTAGATTAAATCTTTTTCGGTGAAATGGTAATTCAAAAGGAATTTGGTTAAACGATCTTGTCCACAAGAGATGGAATAGCCAAGATTGTCAGGATTTTCACGGAAGAACATGTCAAAGACCATGATTTTGTCTTTGAAGCCATGAAGGAAAAGACAATTAGCCATGGTGAATTCATAGAAATCCGTAACCATGGCAGGATTATCGTAGTCTTCATCCGGAATGTAAGGTTCGCAATAGATTTTGCTCATTTTTCTCCCCTTTCTGAAAGGAAGAAATCCTCTCCTTCAAGATAACCTTCTGGAAGGAAGGCTTCTTTGCCATCATTGGATATTTTTAATTCCTTAGATGAACAAAGAGAAACGTCCACAGGAATATTTCTTACAAGTTTCTTATGGAAAAGGGAGCCATCATAAAGAATCGTTCCGTCTTTGGCGACGACAACGAGTTTCCCGATCTCTAAATTTGGATAATAGGAAACGGATTGATATTTCTTTCCTTTGCTTTCTAAAGTAACGATTTGGGCTTTTTCTTCTAAAGGATGTTCCTCAAGATTGACGATTTTCATGACTTCATAGCCAGACTCTTCCAAAGAAGGCAAAAGAGGAACATTATGATTGGAAAGATAAGAATTTAAAGTGGCAAGAAGTTTCTCTTCTGGGGCGAAAATCACACCCTTGGATTTGATCTTAACAATGTTAGAAATATGGAAAAGATTCATTCCAACGAGTTCTTTTTGAGCGTAGAGAAGAGTGATATCCCCTTCCACTTTGACTTCATTTGGCTTTTTCTCAGGGTCAAGTAAGACGAAGAGAACGTCTCCGTTGACTTCGAAATCATAAAATAAGCGATACATAATATATTCTCCTTATTGTTTCTTTCTTAGAAAAATACGATGGATACTCTTACCCGTAGAGCGGAAGTTCTTTTCATATTCACTCATCACATCGTTTTCTTCATCAAAAATGTAATTCTCCTCATTAAGAATCATCTCAAATGGGGAAAGAGGGATTTGCTCTAAGCTGAAATCGTATAACGAATCATTATCCGTTTTGATATGAAGTTCTCCATCTAAAGTAAGGAGTTTCGAGAATCCTTCAAGTCTTTTTACGTGTGTTAGACGTCTTTTCTCATGTCTTTTCTTAGGCCATGGGTCGGAGAAATTAAGATAGATCGTTTGAAAACGAAGGTTCTCCAATTCTGGATAAAGAACGTCGAAATCCCCATGCATAACACGGATATTTGGGCATTCGGATTGGAACACTTTCTTTGCAAGGATGCCTGCAATAGAAAGGTCTCTTTCAATCGCCAGGAAATTCGTATCAGGATGTTTCTTTGCCATTCCAATAACAAAATCCCCTTTGCCTGAGCCCACTTCAAGATGAAGCTTTTGGTTAGAAAAGAAAGGATCCTTTGGATCAATTTCTTTTAAAACAAGCTCTGGGTGTTCCTCTAAAAAAGGGGAGGCCCATTTCTTAAAACGTCCTCTCACTTAAGATTCCCCAACATATAAACGGCACGTGCGTAGATAGCAATATCTTCGATGAAATCTTTCACGAAAATATATTCATCAGGAGAGTGCATATTTCCTGGACGGCCTTTCCATTCCGCACCGAAAGCAACGGTATTTGGTGCTTCTTTGGCATAGGTTCCACCACCAATGGCAAGTGGCTTATCGAAGAGTTTCATTGTTTCTTTCTTATAAGCTTTCATCAAAGTGGAGACAAGCGGAGACTTCTTATCATATAAGAGGTATGGTGCGACGGAGTCGAGTTGGAATTCCATTTTCGAATATTCGGAAAGTTTCTTCGTTGCTTCTTCTGGAGAGGCGTTTTCCCCATAACGGAAATCCACGCTTAAGGAAAGTTCGTTCATCATGTAATGAAGAACTCCGAAATTAAAGGTGGAATCACCAAGTTCAGTTGAATGGCTATAACCATTAAAGACTTTGCCATTATTATCAAAGATGGTAGCAAGTTTGCTTAAGAAAGCATTCTTGTAATAAGCACCAATGGTTTCAAAAGCAAGTTTGATTGCGGAAACACCTAACTCTGGGGTAGATCCATGGGCAGTTTTTCCTTTGAAACGAACCATAAGAAGCTCTTTGGTGGAATTGATATCGCAAGGGATTTTCTTTTCTTCAAGATATTTAGCGAATTTCTCATCTGGTAAAAGGGTGACAAGAAGAGAATCGCATACAGCGTTACTCACTGTTCCGCCATCCATCGCAATAATTGGTTTTAAATCGATTTTCTTATGAAGAGAGCCATGGGTAATGCCTTTTTCAGCATAGATAAGAGGCCAATTGGCATCGGGGGTAAAGCCAAAACGAGGCGCTTCTCCATTACCTTTTTCAAAATAATAACGAAGGCAAGAAGAGCCTCTTTCTTCATCGCCACCACTCACGATTTTAACGCGATAGCCTTTGATAAGACCGTTGTCTTTCAAAAGCTTTACGGCATATAAAGCAGCCGTTAACGGGCCTTTATCATCACATGCGCCACGTCCAAAAATCTCGCCATCCTTCAAGGTTGCAGAGAAAGGAGGATACGTCCATTTCCCCGAAACAGGAACAACGTCGGAATGTCCATAGATTCCAATCAATGGGGCATTTTCATCTCCGACTTCAAGTTCAACGGCATAACCATCGACCTTTCTTACTTTAAAGCCGTAATCTTCACCGAGTTTTGCGAAATAATCTAAGGCTTTTTTGACGTTTTCACCAAATGGTTGACCTTCCTTAATTGTGTGTTCGTCATAGACGGAAGGAATACGGATGTACTTTTGTAAAGCCAAGATGGCTTCCTTTTCATAACCTTTGGCAAGTTTTTTGAAATTTGGCATGTTTTCTCCTAACTAACTTCTTCTTACTTTGCTAAGTGCCTTCGAAACAAGAGGAGTCAAGATGGAAGCCAATATAGCCTCTCCTAACATTCCGAAAGCAATCACCATCGTAAACGTATAGGTGACGCCTTCTGCCACAGGGGAAGATGAGAGGAATAATCCCTTCATTGTATCTGGGTAGAAGATAAATAAATCAGCGAATACGAGAACCGTATGCATGATGGTGAAGACAAACGAAAATCCACCCACTGCAAATAGGTTCGTATATAGTTTAGAGTTTTTGCGTAGCAAATCAAAGACCAAGCCGGCAAAAAAGCCAAAAAGAAGACGAGGAGGAATGCTAACCCAAGGCATAGCAAAGAGGGCGTTGAAGCCAACCCCACTCATCATGCCTTGAATCCAAGAGGTAACGCCAAAGGCGATGCCGTAGATGATTCCGCCTTTCCAGCCCTTATGATAAGCGCCAAGCAAAACAGGTAAATGAATCAAAGAGAAAGAAATTCCAGGAACAAAGCTGATATAGCCCGCTTCCGGAACAAAACCCATGACGACAATCAAGGCGATAATTAGGGCATGGAAAGTAATGTCTCTCGCTTTGATGTTTCCTTTTGGAGACATTTTGTGGAGACTGATTAGCAAAAGAGCGATCCAAATGATCGTGAGGATCCAAAAAGATATAGTTAAGTAGTTCATTTTTTATTATTCCTTTTATCGATTTCTTTTAAACCTAGCAAAAGAAGGTTCTCTTCATATTCAAAGCCAGGGAGGTTCTTTTTAACGTAAATAGAATTTCCACCCGTGAGAATGCGCTTTAAGGGGCGTCCCACTTCTTTTTCAAAAGCATTCGCAAAGCCTTCGATAGCGTAGACATTGCTAAAAATAATTCCTGAATTCATGGAATCGTGCGTATTTTTCCCAATCACATGATCAGGTGCTAGAAGGTTTACTTCTGGCAAAGCAGCCGTATCTTTCGAAAGGCTATTTGCCCCAATTGCCAAACCTGGAGCAATCGCACATCCTCCGAAGGCAGAGTTTTCATCGATGTAGATGAACTTGTTTGCTGTTCCTAAATCAGCAATAAAAAGATTGGATCCGTATTTGGATATAGCTCCTACGGCATCCGCGACGAGATCGGCACCCACTTCCTGAGGGTTATCCGTCTTAATCGCCAGGCCACTTTTTAATCTTGGCCCAAGGATTTTGGCTTTAACGTCAAAGAGGGAAGATACGATGGTTTTAAAAATTGGACTTAACGGAGGAACGACAGAAGAGATGATCGCTCGATCGATCTTTGCTTCTTCAAGATGTTTTGTCATCACGAAAAGCTCCAGTACGCTTCGATATTCATCAAGAGAACGTAATGGCTTAGTTCGTGTCTTGTAGACAAAGGACAATTCGTCGTTATCCCATAGTCCAAAATCAATCAGGGTATTCCCGATATCAATGGTTAGTAACATGGACTTTCTCCCGCTCCAGTCTAAGACATTTTCTTAGTACCGGGCGTAGAAATTATACCTTCTTTCCAAGGAAAAGGAATAAAAGAAAAAAGGCTAGTTTCCTAGCCTCTTAGAAAGAATAGTTTTATCCAACGACAATATTGAGGATTCTTCCTGGGACGTAAATGACTTTGCGGATCGTTTTGCCCTCCGTCCACTTGCTAACCTTTTCGCTTGCAAGGGCTAAATTCATGGCCTCTTCTTGCGTGGCGGTTTTGCTTAACGTGATGCTATCACGAACCTTGCCATTGATAGAGACACCGATGGTGACTTCATTTTTAACAAGTTTTGATTCATCGAAGGTTGGCCAAGTTTCATAGGCAATAGAATCCGTGTGGCCTAATTTTTGCCACATCTCTTCGCCGACAAATGGACAGATACAAGAGAACATCTTCACGAAGTTCTCAATGTATGGACGATATAAGCTCTTCGCTTTATAGCAATCGTTAATAAAGACCATCATTTGAGCAATGGCTGTATTGAAGGAGAGAGCTAAGAAATCATTCGTTACTTTCTTAACTAAGAAATTATAGGAATAATCTAGCTCACCATCGTTATTGTCCGTGAGTTTATTCGCAAAGTTTTCTTCATCCACAAGACGGAAAACACGTTCGATAAAACGGGTAGATCCATCCAAAGCCGTTGTAGACCAAGGTTTTGCTTCGTTAAGCGGACCAGCGAACATTTCGAAAAGACGGAGGGAATCTGCGCCATTGCTCTTGACGATATCGTCAGGATTAATGACATTTCCTCTCGATTTTGACATCTTTTCGCCATTCGCACCTAAGATCATGCCTTGGTGATAAAGCTTTTGGAATGGTTCTTTGCAGTGCACCACTCCGATATCATAAAGGAACTTATGCCAGAAACGAGCGTAAAGAAGATGCAAAACGGCATGTTCTTGCCCACCGATATAAAGGTCGACAGGAAGCCAATGATCAAGCAGTTTTGAATCGGCAATGGCGTTTTCGTTATTTGGATCAATATAGCGAATATAGTACCAAGAAGAGCCAGCCCATTGAGGCATAGTGTTCGTTTCTCTTTCGCCCTTTTTGCCATCTATTTCCACATGTAGCCAAGAAGATGGCGCTTTCGAAAGAGGAGGTTTGCCATCTTTTGTTGGTTGATAATCGTCTAACTCAGGTAAAACAAGAGGAAGATCCTTCTCTGGAAGAGGGTATTCTGCTCCATCTTCCATCTTTACCATTGGGATTGGCTCGCCCCAGTAACGTTGTCTAGAGAAAATCCAGTCACGAAGTTTGTAATTGGTGACTTCTTTTCCTGCACCAATCTCTTCCAGTTTATTGGTGATTGCTGCTTTTGCTTCGAGAATGTTTAAACCATTAGCAAAAGCGGAGTTGATGTGTTCTCCATCCCCTTCAAATGCCTCTTTGCTAATATCCCCGCCTTCTAAAACAGCCGTAACCGGTAAGTCATATTTCTTAGCGAAAGCGTAATCTCTTGCATCATGGGCAGGTACGGCCATAACCGCGCCTGTGCCATAACTTCCTAAAACATAATCGGCAACAAAGATCGGAATTTCTTTGCCATTAATTGGGTTAATGGCCTTTCTTCCTAAATAAACGCCTGTTTTATCTTTGCTTAAGGAAGTACGAAGTAAATCGGATTTATGAGCAGCCTCATCCACATAAGCTTCGACTGCTTCTTTTTGTTCAGGGGAAACTAATTTCTTAACTAATGGATGTTCTGGAGCCAAGCAACAATAACTGCAGCCGAAAAGCGTGTCAACACGGGTGGTGAAAACACGGAAGGATTCATCAGAATCTTTCACTTTGAAAGTAATCTCGACCCCTTTTGATTTGCCAATCCAGTTACGTTGCATTTCCAAAGTGCTTTTTGGCCAATCTAAGCCTTCAAGGTCTTTTTCAAGACGGTCGGCATAGCGGGTGATTCGAAGCATCCATTGGCGCATTGGCATACGAATAACGGGATAGCCACCACGTTCGGATTTGCCATCGATTACCTCTTCATTAGAAAGCACGGTTCCAAGTTCAGGGCAATAATTCACTGGGATATCAGCAACATAAGCCAAGTCATTTTGGAACATTTTCACAAAAATCCATTGTGTCCATTTGTAATATTTTGGGTCAATGGTCGCAATTTCCTTAGACCAGTCGTAAGAGAAGCCTAAAGATTGGATTTGATTTTTGAAGTTTGCGATGTTTTTGCGGGTGAAACCTTCTGGATGTTGATTCATCTTGATGGCGAATTGCTCCGCAGGTAAACCAAAAGCATCCCATCCCATTGGATGAAGGACGTTATATCCTTGCATTCTTTTCATACGGGCAAGAATATCGGTCGCTGTATATCCTTCAGGATGTCCGACGTGTAAACCCTGCCCCGATGGGTAAGGGAACATATCCAAAACGTAGTATTTTGGTTTGGAAAAGTCATGGGTGTCGCAATAGAAGGTATTATTTTCTTCCCAATATTTGCGCCACTTCTTTTCTATTTCTTCGTGGTTGTAGCTCATGATAGCTCCTTATTTTTCTAGCAAACCCTCGTAAAGAGAACGGTATTGCTTGCAACTGCGTTTCCAAGAATTATCTTTCTTGAGCGCATTGCCTACGATTTTATCGTAAGTAAGGGGGAGGTGGAATAATTCTTTTGCTTTTCCTATCGCATAGGAAAGGCCATTTACGTCATAATTGTTAAATCCGATGCCGTCTGGTTTAGAAGAATTGATTTCATCATATCCTTCGACGGTATCTCTTAAACCGCCTGTATAACGAACGACTGGCAAAGTGCCATAACGTTGAGAAATCATTTGGGAGATGCCACATGGTTCAAAAAGAGAAGGCATCAAAAAGAAATCGCATCCGGCATAGATCTTATGGGAGAGATCGTTATTATATCCAATATAAATGCCAACACGATTTGGATAATTATCGCGAAGATCTTGCATCTTTCTTTCAAGCTCATATTCTCCAGAGCCTAAGACGATAAGGGAACAATCGTTATATTCATTTAAGAAGCCTTTCATGGCTTCATAAATTAAATCAATGCCTTTTTGCCAGGATAAACGAGATACGACGCCGAAAAGAGGACCGTTCCCTTTTTGAATATGGAAAGTTTCCAAGAGATCCTTTTGGCAGGCTTTTTTGCCCGTTTTCCATGCTTTAGAAGAATAATTCTTAGCAATTAAAGGGTCGGTAGAAGGATTCCATTCTTCGTAATCGATGCCATTTAAAATACCGATGAAATCATCTTTTCTTAATTCCAAAACGCCATTGAGTCTTTGATCGCTATTTGGGTCAAGAAGTTCATTGCGATGAGTTGGAGAAACGGTCGTGATTTTATCCGCGTCAACAATGCCGGCTTTCAAAGAAGAAACCATATTATCGAAACGAACGCGTCCTGTATCAAACAAGGAATCATCTAAGCCCCAGAAATCATGAAGGAAGTAACGATCAACGAATCCTTTGAAAGCAGGATTATGAATCGTAAGGACGGTTTTCATTTTGCTATAGAAAGGGTCTTGGGCGTATTTTTCTTTCAAAAGAGTTGGAACCATGCCAACTTGCCAATCATGCACATGGATGATATCGGCTTGGAAAGAAAGATATTTCAAAAGATTCATGCAAGCTAAGCTAAAGAAAGCAAAACGCTCGCAATCATCGTGGTAACCATAAAGATTATCTCTATCAAAATAGTAGGAATTCTCAATCAAATAATAGGTAATTCCTTCAATAGATGTCGATAAAATCTCCGCTTGTTGCTCTCTCCAAGAAAGAGAAACAGGCATAAAGCCAACATGCTTGAATTTATAATTTTTCTTTTTTACACAAGGATAGAAAGGAGAGATAAGAATAACCTCATCTCCACCTTTGACTAACTCTTTGCTTAATGCATACGTAACATCCGCTAAGCCACCTGTTTTTGAAAGTGGCAAAGCTTCAGAAGCAAACATCGCAATCTTCATATGATGGCTCCTTGATGGATGTAAATCGGAGTATCTTTGTCCCCTTCGATGGTATGACGGTCGGTAACAATGGAATATTTATCGATCACCACATTGGAAAGAGTGACTTTTTCACCGATTTTTGTTCCACGGAGAACAATGCAACGATCTAATTTCGCTCCCTTCCCAACATGAACTCCACGGCAAAGGATGGAATTTGTAACCGAACCGTTAATCACGCAACCATTGGCGATGAAGGAATTCGAAATCTTCGAAGAGGTTTTGTATAAAGCTGGGGTCGTATTATGAGTGATTGTGAAGATAGGCCACTCTTCTCTAAAGAGAGAAGCGGCAACTTCTGGTTTTAGAAGTTCGAAAGAATATTCAATGTATTTATTTAAAGAATTGAAGTTTCTTGCATATCCTTTGTATTCATAGGCGCGGATTTTCAAAAGCTTATTTTCCACGGCGTAACGGAGATAATCCCCTATTCCCATCGTGAAGGAATGCTTTTTGCTTTCTTTGACAATCTTTGCCAGTACAACACGGTTAATGATCCAGGTTTCTAAAGAAGCGTTGATGTCTTTTTTGCTACCATCGTTAACGCTTACTTTTTGAACGTAACCATTCTCATCAACATCAAAGCAATATCCACCAACGAAATCTTTATCGCCATCATGAATCTTTTTATAAACAACGGTAACTTCGTCTTTATTTGCACGATGCCCATTAATAATCGGGTTGAAATCAATTGGAGCAACGATGTGGGAAGTTTGGAAGACAATGATCGAAGCGCTCGAATCATAGAGAAGATAATCATTCTCTTTGATGTTGGCTAAATCCGTATTATAAGCTGGGTTAAGAATGCCCTTTTCATTTAAAAGGATGGTAAGTTTGTCTGTTTTGGTGTTATTTACCCAAGAAGACATATTTCCCATATGTTTTAAAATGGAACGTTGATGATTTTTAATTAAGATTCCAACGGTATCGATGCCAGAATTCGAGAAATTGGACATGACGATATCCATGAAGGCATATCTACCTAAGAAGGTCGTGGATGCCAAAGGACGATTCGCTGTCAGTTCTCCTAATTCAGGATCGTCGTGAGTGTTTAATAAACCAATTACGTCTTTCATAATCTAGCCGCCTTTTTATTCACAATAAGATCAATTTCTTTTCCTCCAATATTCACTTTGGAGTTTGCTTCAATTAAAGTGTCAGGACCAATGATGGCATTTTCCACGCGTGCGCCTTTTTGAATAACAGCGCCTGGCATAATGACATCGTTATAGCAACTTGCCCCTTCTTCGATAACAACGTTTCCGGAAACGACGCAATGATTGACCTTGCCATATATTTGAGCACCTTGGTTAATCAAAGAGTCTTTAACATCGGCTTTTGGGCCAATAAATTGAGGAACGGAGTGCATATCTTCCGAAAGAATTTTATTCTTTCCGAAAATAGAATAGATATCTTCCCCGGTCTTATCATTGCAAAGAAGGTCCATATTGGCTTCATGAAGAGAAGCAATCGTGCCTACATCTTTCCAATAACCATGATAGGTATAGGCAATGAGTTTGCGCTTATCTTCCATCATATCAGGGATGATATTTTTGCCAAAATCATGTTCCGTATCTTCTTTAGCATCACGAACCAAATAATCACGAAGGACTTTGTAAGTGAAAATGTAGATACCCATGGAAGCGAGGTTCGAGACAGGTTTCTTTGGTTTTTCTTGGAATTGAGTGATGTTATCTTTTGCATCGGTAACAAGAATTCCAAAACGGGACGCCTCTTCCATTGGAACAGGGAAAACGGATATGGTGCAATCCGCTTTGGAAGAAATATGCTTCTCAAGCATTTCGTTATAGGTGCAAGAATAAATGTGATCACCCGAAAGAATCAAGACATAATCCGGATTCATTCTTTCAAGCCAATCTAAGTTTTCATAGATAGCGTCGGCCGTTCCTCTATACCAGGAAGAGCCTTCTTCCGTTTGTTTTGGAGAGAGGATGGAGGCAGAGCTTCTTACTCCGTTAAATCCCCACTTCTCACCATTGCCGACATATTGGTTAAGTTCACTCGACTCATATTGGGTTAAAACACCAACATTACGTATGCCAGAATTCGCGCAATTGCTTAATGGAAAATCGATGATACGGTATTTTCCACCATAAGAAACAGCAGGCTTTGCCACCTTGGACGTTAAAGCCTTCAATCTCGTTCCTTTGCCACCCGCTAAAATCATGGCGACCATTTGATTAGACATGTCTATCCTCCTTCGTAAATGAGATTTGATATGTGTTTTATGTAACAAATTTATTTTACCATAAAGACCTGGTTTTCATTCCAAAAAGCGCATAAAAATTTACGTTTTTTTGAAACTTTTCTTTCTTTTGGCTTCCTTTGAGAGAAAAACACATTTTGCCATTGCGCATAGGCGCGAAGAATGGTATATTCTTTTTTGCGATTTTACGCACGTAGAGGTGATAGTTATGTCAAGAAAATGCCCAATTTCCGGAAAAGGCCCAATGAGCGGCAATGCCCGTTCCCACTCTGTCTTAGCCACTCGCCGTAGATGGAATGTTAACCTTCAAAAGTATAAGATCAACATCAATGGCAAAATGGTCGAAGTCAGAATGAGTGCTCGCGCCTATCGTAGCTTAAACAAATCCGTCAAAGCTGCTTCCAAAGACGCAAAAGCTGCTTAATTCTTAGAGTTTTTAATGAATCAAACGAGTCAATTGACTCGTTTTTTTCTTACCTTTTTATAAAGAGAAATAAAAGAATAAATATTCGATTAAGAAAGTTGCCTCTAAAAAGAAAGTGAGAATCCATTCAGAATAGGCCATAACGAAATATTTTGGTCTCTCTAAATGAGAAGAACCGTCTTTTTCCGTGACGTTTTCCATTTTTGAATAATTATTGAGTTTTGGATTGAGCAAAGGTAAAAAGGATAGAAGAGCAAAGAGGAAGGAAAGAACTGCAAAAGTAAGTGGCAACGCTTTATTTTCTAAGGTTTTACGCGATATAGACAATAAGATGAAACTACTCATGCCGTTTGAGATTGTGATAAAGGCGCCAAAAAACATAAACAGAGCAATTCTCATCTTTTCTCTTCGGAAATCAACAAAAGACAAAAAGAAATAAAGAACGTCGGCAACAAGGAAAAAGATAGCAAGGAGAAGGAAATAATATTTTGAAGTAAGACTTTGATCGATGGGCAAAAAATAGAAAAGAATCGAAGAAAGGACATTCAAAAGGAGAAAACTTGATTGCAAGATTCTTAAGAGATTATTCTTCCTTCCTCCAAAGCCTTCATAAAGGAAATATTGGCGAAAAGAAAATGGAAGGTTTTCTTCTTTTTTGTTTTGAAAAAGAAAGAAAAAGAAAGCAAGGAAGCTTAGAAGAGATAAAGATAAGGATAGAAAGAATACTATTTGCATTTTAATCCCTCTATTCTTTCTTTCATATCGGAATGACCATATAAATAGGAACCTGCCACAAGGACTTCAGCCCCATGAAGAAGGGCGTCTTTCCCGGTGATTTCTTGTATTCCTCCATCGATTTCGATAAGAGGTTTCTTTACAAGAGGTTTTAGCATCTTTTGGATTTCATCTAATTTTTCTAAAGAGGAAGGGAAGAATTTTTGACCGCCTTTCCCCGGTTCAACAGACATCAAAAGAATAAGATCAACCTTATTTATATAAGGAAGAAGGACTTCTACTTTTGTGTTTGGTTTAATAGAAATGCCTGCGTAGCAATTACAAGAATGAATCAGGTCGATACAATGCTCAATCCTATCTTCTGGCAAGGCTTCGTAATGAAAGGTAAGTAAATCGGCTCCAGCTTTGACATATTCTTCAATATGTAAATCTGGTTCTTCAATCATTAAGTGAACGTCGTTTAAAAGGTGATGTTTGTCAGTAAGAAGAGCTATCTCTTCCAAAGTAAAAGAGGTGTTAGGGACAAATTTCCCATCCATGACGTCAATATGAAGAAATTTGGCTCCGTCTTCTTCTGCTTTCTTAGCCTCATTGACTAAGTCGTTACGATTCGCGGCTAAAAGCGATGGGGCGATGATCGGTTTGGAGAGTGTGGCTAAATCAAGTTTCATTATTTAAATCCAAATAAACGCGCAATCCAGGAGCGTTTTTCCTTAAAATTCTTTTCGTCGTTATAAGCGTTTTCGATGGCTTGATGCATCAAAAGAGAGGAAGCGTATCTTTCTTCCGGTCTTTTTCTACAAGCTTTGATGATGATTTTATCTAAAGCTGGTGGAATCGAAGAGAGAGTTTTAGAAGGCTCAGGGAATTTCGTTTTGATTTGTTTTAAAGCGATTTCTTCTGGACTTGGAGCGTCAAAAGGAATGGTTCCAGTAAGAATTTCATAGAAAACGACGCCCATCGAATAAATATCGGAGGCAACAGAAGGTTCCTTTCCCATTAAGACTTCAGGTGCACAATAATAAACGGTCCCGCTAATGGCGTTCTTATCCACTTCAATTTCATTCTTAAAAGAAGCGATGCCGAAATCCGTGATTTTGATCGAACCGTCTACCAAATAGAAAAGATTGTCTGGCTTGATATCGCAATGAATAATGTCATGATTATGAATATAGGAAACGCCAGAAGTTAATTGAAGCATGACTTCACACGCTTCGGCAGCAGAAAGGTTATGCCCAGCAGCAACATTGAGCTTATCGCGAAGGGTTCTTCCTTCAACATATTCATTTGCCATATAAGGACGACCATCAATGATGCCTTGCCCTTCCCATTTAACGATGTTGGGATTATTTAAGGAAGAGGCAATTTTGCATTCGTGATTAAAACGTTCGATGTTCTTTGGGTCTTTCATCATGTCTTCACGCATGACTTTTAAAGCCACAATACGTCTTAAGACAATATCAAAAGCCTCGTAAACATCAGCCATTCCGCCATGAGCGATACGGCCTGTTATACGATAACGTTCATCAATTTTGTCACCAATTTCAATCATTGGCTATGCACTCCCAAAGAGCGATTCCTATATTGTCAGATCCCCCAGCGTGATTAGCAATGGAGATTAAAGAGACAACTTTTTGATCGGTTCTTTCGTCGGTTAAAAGAATATTTGCGATTTCTTTAGAATCTAAATTGTTATAAAGGCCATCTGAGCAAAGAAGAATGCTCTCACCATGATATGGCCTATCGGCAATGGATAAGGAAAGCGAATTATAGACGCCTAAAGCGTTCGTTAAAACGTGGCGGTCAGGATGGGTTTTTGCTCCTTCTTCAGTGATTTTTCCCGTTTTAAGAAGGTATTCAACATAAGTTTGATCGGTGGTGAGTTGTTTTATCTCGCCGTCTTTCAACATATAAGCACGGGAGTCACCAATATTGGCAATCATCATTCTTTCGCCAGAAATCAAAACGGCAACAAGGGTGCAACCCATACCAATTTTTTCCGAATTTTTTTCGGTTTTATTAACCTTTTCGGCCATGGAATAGATTTTCTTGTTGATGCTCTTACAAGTTCTCGTAATCCATCTTTTGTCAGAGAAAAGATAACGATGTTTTTTCTTTTTCTTAAAAGAGGCGTTCAAAAGGTCAATCGTTAATTTGCTAGCGACGTCCCCCTTCTCGCTTCCGCCCATACCATCGGATACCGCAAGAAAGACTTCATTATCGGAATTCATTAGGATAATAGCACGGTCTTCGTTGGTTTTTCTGACGCGTCCAATATCGGTTTTATAGGCATATGTTCCGTGATAATTCTTGCTTTCAGGCATGTTTTATTCCCCTTTCATGACTTTCGCACGAAGCTGTCCACACGCAGCATCAATCCCTGTTCCCCACTCTTTTCTTACAGTGCAATTAACACCATGAGAATTTAAGTAAACGGAGAAACGCTTGGTGGTTTCTTTTTCGCTTCTTTCAAATGGTTTTTCTTTTACAGGATTTAATGGGATTAAATTCACGTAGCAGAATACGCCGCGTAAGAGCTCCACTAATTCCTTAGCATTTTCAATAGAGTCATTCACTCCTTTGATCATGATGTATTCAAAGGTAACTCTTCTTCCGCTCTTTTCAACATATTCTTTAACGGCAGGGATCAATTCCTCTAAAGGATAGGCGTTATTGATCTTCATCAAAGAAGAGCGAATCTTATTATTTGGAGCGTGAAGAGAGATGGCTAAGTTAACTTGGATTCCTTCGTTCGCATATTTTTCAATGCCAGGAATGACACCACAAGTAGAGACGGTAATGTGTCTTGCACCAATCGCTAAGCCTTTTGCTTCGTTCATAATATGGATAAAGCTTGACACATTATCGTAATTATCAAATGGTTCACCAGTTCCCATCACGACAATGTGGGTAACATTTTCTCCAACCTCATAGAGGATTTGATTCATAGCGATCACTTCGCCAACCATTTCAGCGGAAGTGAGGTTTCTTTCTTTTTTAAGAAGTCCAGAGGCGCAGAAAGCGCAACCCATTGCGCAACCCACCTGGCTAGAAACACAGATGGCGTTGCCATAATCGTAACGCATCAAGACGGTTTCCACTTTTGCTCCATCTTCCATTTCAAGAAGAAGTTTGATGGTGCCATCTTCTGCAACCTGTTGGGTATAGATTTTAGGAAGCGTGAGGCAATAATTCTCTTTTAAGGTCTCACGAAAAGTCTTGGATATGTCGGTCATGGAATCAAAATCGTAGACTTTTTTAACGTAGATCCAAGTGTAAAGCTGAATGGCGCGGAATTTCTTTTCCCCGAGGGAAAGCATTTCCTCTTCCAACGCTTTTAGGGTGTAGCCAAATAAGTTTTTCTTCATATTATTTATCAGATGCTAGGGTAGTGTTTTGAATATTGGAGGTTTCGTTTAACATCTCTTTTGCTAAAGGCGTTCCTTCTTTTGCAAGGTTGCTGTCTTTATGTAAGACGGCATAGTAGAGAGAGGTTTCGTTTTCTTCGTATGGGAAGCATTGTTTCTCTTCCACGAAATGGAATTCCGGATGGTTTGTAAGGAATTCGTTGACGGTTTGATGACCCTCTTTTTTAGAGATGGTGTAAATCATATAAATAAGAGTTCCGCCTTCTGCTACAAATTTGGAGCATTCAGAGAGCGCTTCTTTTTCTTGGGCAAATAATTCATCCATGCCATTCTTCTTAAAATGAAGGAGATAATCTGGTTGTTCACGGATGAGATCAAAATTAGAAGAATCAGGTGCAACAATGACCAAATCTTGTGGACGAGAGATAGAAACAAGCAAGGAATCTAAGCTAGAAGCAAAGAAATTGATGTTCTTTAATTGCTTTTGACGAATGATGCGAGAGACATCCGCATAATTATCAAAGCTCTTAACGCCCATGTTGATGCCAATGGAGGAGCCATAATTCTCGATGATTTCTTTTAAAAGGGAAGAATCGAGGTTTCCGTTATAAACAAAGAGCTCTTTTGGTTCTTCGATACGATATTTATCAATGATTTCTTTCGTGACTGGTTTCTCTTTGAAAAGGACACCGCTCTTCACCAAATCATTTTTGCGTAAAGAGGTCTTTCCAGTATATAAAAGAACATCGTCAACATTTGTTTTTTGGAAATCAGGATTGTTTTTCAAAACTTCTTCCGTAGGCATTAAAGAGGTTCTCACACGGACGTAGTAGGCAAATGGGCGATTATTCTTTTTAAGAATCTTATAAGTTGCGCCAAAGCCATAATGCTCAAAGATTTTTAAAACCCATTCCGGGGTGTTAAAGCGTAAGGAAAGATAACGGTTGGATTGTTTGGAAAGATTATCTGGAAGATAAGGTCCATCCGTGCTTACTTTGTCTAAAAGTGGGCTGATTTCCTTATATTTTTCTTCGCCAATCTTTTCTTTCAAAATGCCAAGCATTTGTTCTTTTTCGATGTGTTTGTAGAAATAAAGATCGGCCAAAGTAAGAGAAATGGTTCTCTTTTCTTCTGGGGTCAAATCTTTATATTCGGCAAGTAAGTATTCAAAAAGTAAATGGTGACGAAGCTCACAACCGACAATTCCAGCAACCATGGCGCGCATTGGACGAAGAGCCGGATTGGCTTGGAAGACTTTCTTTAAAGCGTCGTTAAAAAGGGTATCGTTAACAACGATGTCTTCGAGTATGTTTTCCGCTAAATCAAATTCTTGCATAAATGTGTTTCCTCAGTTTATTTCGATTTTTTATTTAATTCGTCAAGTTCTTTTTCTTTTCCTTCAAAGGCGTTTCCTAAATAGAGCTGGTCAGGATCGTTATAATCCAAATCGCTTCTATCACGTGGATCGGCATCATCTGTCGTTTCATCGTCTTCATCAGAATCATCCATGTCATTGACGTTGACAATATTCTTTTCCGTTAAGAAACGAGGATAAGATTCATTGACGTACTCATAGCTCTTTCCTTCGGCAATATATTCGAAATTAATCTCCACGTTGATAGAGAATTCTTTTAAAGTCTTCAAAAGATAATCCGCTAATTTCGCTTCAAAAATTTCATATTTTTTTGGAATTTTGACAAACACCACTGTATTCCATGAGGTTTGTTCCACTCCATTGTGGAAAAGCAAAGAATCACATGGGGCGTAGAAGTTAATTTCATCTTCTGTGGTTTCGAGGATATTGGCGATATCCGCTGTGGAATCTTTGGAATAATGACCAATAACATATTGGTCTAAGCCGAGAACTTGAATCGTAATCATTGTATATTTTCCTTCGCTCAAAATTATAGCATAGCTTCCTTATAAGGAAGAATATCTTTTTCCTTCAAAATCAATAATCTAGGGGGTCAACGTTAACACGGAGGTCCACTCCTGAAATCCCATTATAACGGGACAAAAGAGCTTCTAAAGCTCCTTCGATCGTTTCTCTTTTCTTAAATTTTAGGAGCAAAACCCGCTTATATTTGCCTTGATTCAACGAATAATATGGGACAATAGGGCCCACTATCTCTAGGTTTTCTAGGTGTAGATTGTTCATTTCTTTTTTGAAATCATAGGCTGCACCCATGAGTTTTTCTTCATTCGCGCCTTGGAATTCAAGAAGAATGAGATTGAAATAAGGTGGATATTTGGTGATCTTTCTTTGTTTCATTTCTTGAATAAAGAAATTGTCGTAGTCTTGTTTTGCGCCTAATTGGATAGCGTAATGACCTGGATTATAGGTTTGAATCATCGCTTCGCCTGTTTTCTCTGAGCGTCCGCTTCTTCCAACGGCTTGGGCAATGAGTTGGAAAGTCCTTTCGGCTGCACGGTAGGTAGGCAAAGACAAACCGATATCGGCTAAAACAACGGCACTTAACGTAACCAAAGGAAAATCGTGGCCTTTTGCAATCATTTGGGTGCCGACAAGGATGTCGTATTTTCCATCATGGAACTCTTTGAGTATTTTTTCGACATTTTTTGAGACTTTCCCAACGTCTGAGTCCATTCTTGCGACCCTAACTCCTGGAAAAAGATCTTCTAATTCTTTGACGACCCTTTCTGTGCCATAGCCAATTCTTCTAAGTTTGTTATTGCCGCATTCTGGACAATAAGCAGGGAAAAGAGAAACATAGCCACAATGGTGGCATTTTAACATGTTATCTTCCGAATGATAGGTAAGGTTCCCTCCACAATTAGGGCAAGTGAATATATAGCCACATTTTGGACAATTGACTCCCGTCCAATAGCCACGACGATTGATCAGCAAAAGGATTTGCTCGTGTTTGGATACTTTTTCTCGAATTTTAGTTTGCAAAGGAAGGGAGAGTTTTTCACTAGAACCGTTGAAGTTTCTTCGGTCAGTTAAATCTACGATGTAGGTTTTAGGGAGAGCTTTTTTGTTTACCCTTTCTTTCATTTCCGCGTAACCATAAACACCACGAAGGGCCCTGGCTTTGCTTTCAAGGGTTGGGGTTGCAGAGCCTAAAAGAACCTTGCAGCCTTCCATTTCTCCTCTCATAATCGCCACTTCTCTAGCGTGATAATAAGGCGCATTATCTTGCTTATAAGATTCAACGTGCTCTTCGTCTAGGATGATAAGGCCAATGTTCTTTAAAGGTGCAAAAACCGCACTTCTAGCTCCCACGACAATAGAAGCCTCACCTCTAGCAATCCTTCGGTATTCATCATAACGTTCCGCTGGGGTTAATTCAGAATGAAGAATGGCAATCTTATTGCCAAAACGTCTCGAGAAATATTCCACCATGCGGGGAGTTAAATTGATTTCAGGAACGAGCATTAAAACCGTTTTCCCTTGTTGGAAAATGGTTTCTGAAAGGCGGAGATATACTTCCGTTTTTCCAGATCCGGTAACCCCTTGTAGGAGAATAACGGATTTCGAGGAAGACAATATGTCTTCGTAAGCTTTCTTTTGCAAAGGGGTCATTTCATGAATTTCTTCTCGTTCGGCAAGAGGAATTTGGTAACGCTCTTTTTCTTTTTTAAAAAGTCTTATTTTCCCTTTTTCGATGAGTTTTTCAACAACGGAAGGCGATCCTGCTTCTTTTTTCAAAATCGGGGAGTTTTTAGAAATAAGACGGAGGATTTCGATTTGTTTGTCGGTGAGTCCATCCTCTTTCTTATCAAGGATTTCTAAGTATTTCTCATAGGCAATCTTTGGTCCACGCAAAGAAGAACTTTTCGGGGACAAAGTAATAGGCAACATGGTTTGAATGACACTGATAAGAGGTGAACAATAATAACTTGCCACCTTCTTAGCAAGCAGAAACATATTTTCATCGATTAAAGGCTCTATATCGACAACATCTTCCTCTTGAATCATTTTAAGAGGATAGCCTTTTTCTTCTGAAAGTTCTTCTACTGACTTACTTGTCTCTTCGCTAGATAAAATGAATCCCATGACTAAACGGCCATGAAAATCAATTTTGATACGGAAACGAGGACCAATAGGTCTACTTCCGTTATATAAATACGAAAATGTCCGATCCAAGGATCTTGTTCCGTATTCTGTTAAAACCTCGAGTATTTTCACAAGGATATTATAACTTAATTAATTAGCTTCCGACTCTTTCTTAATGATTGAAGCAATTTCTAAAGCGCAGCGATCTAAGTCATCATTAACGACAACATAGCGATAGTCTTTTTGTAGCTCGATTTCACGATGAGCTTGAAGAAGTCTCTTTTGAATACTTTCTTCCGTTTCCGTGGATCTTCCACGAATTCTTTTTTCTAATTCTTCAAAAGATGGAGGCAAAATGAAAACCGAAAGGACACTCTCTTTCCCCATAGCATGCATGACTTGCTCTGCGCCATTAACGTCGATTTCAAGTAAGACGTTATATCCTTTTTCACGCATCTCCTCTACTTTCGCTTTCGGAGTGCCGTAATAATTATTCACGTATTCGTTGGTTTCTAAAAGGCCACCTTCGTCACGAGTTTTTAGGAACTCTTCTTTTGTAACATAAAAATATTCCCTGCCATTCATCTCACCTGGGCGAATAGAACGAGTCGTCATAGAAACGGAGAACCATAGATTAAGGTCATTTTCCTTCATGATTCGTTGACGAATGGTGCCCTTCCCAACGCCAGAAGGACCAGAAATGATAATCAGTAAGCCTTTTTTCATGCAAAGAATTTAGCATTTTTGCGAGGAAAGAGCAATATTGGCTTATCTTTTCGTTATAATATTGGACATGAATTTCAAGGCATTAAAAGCAAATCAATTGAATCAATATGTCCCTTTCTTAAAAAAGGAAATCGAAGGCAAATACCTATCCTTCCCTATCTTATACGCAAAGGATACCTTTCTCTTTCACGTTTCTGGCAAGGGATATCACACCTTGGTTATTTGCTTAGATGGAACTTCCCCTCGAGTATATTTAAGCGAAGAGGGGTTAGAAGGAACATCTTTGGATGACAAGTTTTTAAGCGTCTTAAAAAAGGAATGCGGGAATGCCTACATTACTTCTATTTCTCAATTCGAGGGGGACCGTGTACTCAAATTCGATTTTCTTTCATTGAATTCCGTTTTCAAAGAAGAGAAGAAATCGATATATATTGAACTATTGCCTCACCATCCAAATTTCATATTGGTTGATGGGGATAACAAAATTATCGCCGCTTATCGAAGCTCTACCCTTGATGATAAAAGACCGGTTATGAAAGGATTAACCTATCAGCCTTTAGAACATCCTTCATTTGTTATGGAATCCCTCCCTTTTTCCTTAGAAGAATATCAAAAGGCCTGTAAAGAAGAAGAAAACGTGCTTGCTCAAAAAAGGAAAATGGAACGTTTCGGATACGCTTTCACTTACTTTAAGAACCGTGAAAAAATGCTTACACGAAAGCTTTCCTACCTTCAAAAAGACGAGGAGGAAGCCAAGAAACATCTTAACGATGGCAAAAAAGGTGAAGCCATATATATTTGTTATTCTTCAATTAATAATCGACAAGGCTCTTTTGAATATGAAGGCTTAAAAGTTGAATTGGATCCATCTAAGAGTTTATCAATGAACGCAGAGACGTATTTTAAACGTGCGAAAAAAGCAAAAGAAACTCTTCATCAATGCAATAAATTCAAAGAAGAAACCGAAAAAGAATTAGCGGATATCAAAGCCAGCTTAGCTCAATTAGAAGTAGCAAATGAAGCAGGTCTTGAGCTTTTAGCAAAAGACTTTAAGATTCCAATGAATAAATCTAAAAAGGAGAATGACAAAGCATCTTGTTCTTTAAATAGCGAAACCATCCCTTATTTTATTGAAATAAACGGAACGAAATTTCTTTTTGGGAAAAGTGCAAAGCAAAACGCTTTTTTAACTTTCCTTTATGATACTTCCAAGGAACATTACTGGTTCCATATCGCTTCCCGAAGTGGATCTCATGTCATTATTAAAAAAGAGAATCCGAGCGAAGAAGAAATGCGAATTGCTGCTGAAATATGTTTAATTAATTCTTCGGAGGAGGATGGAGACGTTCTTTATACAAAAAGAAAATATATCCGTAAGGGACCTGCATTAGGCGAAGCTATTTTAAAAGAATACAAAACAATTCATTTAAAGAATGTTTCTAAAACAACAAAAGAATTTTTAAGTAAAGCAAAGCATGTAGAGCTTCGTTAATCTTCTTTCTCGTCCACCGCTTTTTCCTTTGGCTTGGAAACAAAATAACGCACGATTTTAATTAGCCAAACAAATAAGAATATAAAGACAACGCCTGAAGCTGCGCCAGCTGTATCGATTCCAATATCGCTCCACTCTCCACATCTTCCCGGCACAAAGTATTGAATAAGTTCTGTAATACTTGCAAAAACAAATCCCCAAAGAAGAGAAAATGAAGCGCTAATAAGCCCATGCCTATCTTTTAAGAAGAAATAAAGGAAAAGAAATAAAAACATAGCATCAAAAGAAAAGGCTAAGAAATGTCCGAAGCTTTTACGTATAAAAGATGAAAAGACATCATTTTGAGCATCTAGCTGAACTCTTCCTTTGGTAACGTTAGCCTGGATTTCATACCAAAAGTTTTCATTAAGAACCGCTTGGACTTTGATTTTCCATTCTCCAGGGCTAAGAAAAGTCACGTACCCTCCATTTGTTATCAAACGATCAAAATGGACAGCTCTATCTTCGGTAAAAAGGCTAACTTTTGTTTGACTATACGAAACGTATTTATTCGTTTTCCAAAAACGACAGGAAATAAGAGTCTTTTTGCCTGTGACAAAGTCAAGATGAACAACGCTGCCAACTTTATTTGAAACCTCTTTGTTGTTTATATAGAGAGTCATGGTGTCTGGTAAAATCGTGGCAAATTGAAGGGGTATATTCATTTCTACGTTCGGGTTGCTAGAAGAGAAGACCTTTAAAAAGAAAGGATGACTCACATTCCGGAGACCCTTTATATAGCAAGCGTTTTTCCCTTGGCGAAACACCCTTGCTGCCATGTTTTCTTTTTCACCTTTATCATCCACAATCTCAAAAGAAAAAGAATCATCTAATTCCGTATCTTTAAAATGAAAAGTATAGGTAACCTCGCTATGATTGTAGTTTAAATCAAAAATCCCTAAATCCACGTCTGTTTTGGTGAAACTGAATGAGGCATTATTCGGGACAGCCTTATTTGTCCCTGAAATGGTTACGTCAAAAGTAAAAGGCCCATAATGGACTTTCGTTTTTCCTTCTTTTTTGCCTGTAATTACACCGAACTTACTTATTTCGCATACGCTTTTATCTTCGACGGAATGCGATACTTTTTCGATGTCATAATAACGCGAAAGAAATTCGTTTCGATTTGTGTTTTTTGGATAAGTTTTATCCTTTTTAACACCATCGTCCATACGAATATCAAGCGGATATGATTCATTCACCTTAAGGTTTAAAGAAGAGGGCGTACTCGTAAATAGCAAATCGTTTTTAGGCGCTGGCAAAGGAACAACGTCGAAACGAAATTCTTTGGAGAAAACCTTATCGCAACAAACCTGAAAAGAGCAGTCTTTAGCTTCTTCTTTTGCCACGATATAGAAAACAGGCGAAGTCTCATCATCTCTTGAAAGTTGATACACGTCTTGGCTATTTTGCTCTCCACTCCCTCTTTTGAGAGTTAATTTTTTGTATTCAGTTTCTCCCTCTTTTAACTCAGGATAGGACAGCTTGTATTTAACGGTGGCTCCTGAAGAAACAGGGAGGATGTATTTATCGCCTTCTTTTGGAAGAACGGTGGTTTCATAGGATAGGTCAATGGAAATTGGATCCACGTATCGAACGACGTTTTGAGGACGAAAGATAGCAACAAAGTTTAGAAGGACATCCGTAAAGTTATGCGAGTGGTCGGCTGAAATATTTCCAGGGATACAACTTTCAATAATTAAAACCAAGGTAGACAAAATCCACATCCCAAAAAGAAGATAGACGTAAGGTTTTTGATTTTTAAATGATGGTTTCCTCATTTTTTTCCTGAAAAAATATATCACAAAAGGTGTTAAAATAGCACATATGAAGAAGAGTTTTTCATTCATTTGTTTATTGCCTATTCTCCTTTTCTCTTGTAACGAAGAAAAAGGAAAATTGGACCCAAATAAAAGCTTTGATTTATGCCGGAATGGGGATTTGTTAGTCAAAAAGTATCAAGACCCTACTTATGATGACCTCGGGAACGGAATTTCTTCCACCTATCTAGAGAAATCTCTTGAAGCAGGAGAGAGCGTTACTTTCATTAAAACTTCCAAGACCTGCCACACTTGTCAAATTTTCCAGGATACGTTTGTTTCTTTTGTGGAAGATTATCAATTAGATGTTGCTGTTTTTTCGTCAAATAACCAAGACATGTATCAGTTTCGCGATAAAATTCGTTCTCTTTTTGCAGAAGATGAGATTGAAGAAGATGAATCCCATCCTTTCTTCAAAAATACGCCGAGCTGGTATTTTGCATCCCAAAAAGGGAAGGTACGTATAGCGAATTGGGGCGCAGAAACAAGAAAAGCATTAGAAAGAAATTATTTCTCTCAGGCATCTTTGACGAATATCTATAAGTTTTCTTCTCTTACCTATCTTAAAAAAGCATTAGAAACAAATGAAGATACTCTCCTATACCGTCTTAATTATGAAGATGACTCTTCCTTTTCTTTCTATCAGAAATCCCTTTTTCCTTTAGCAAAAGAAAGCGCACGCTCCACTTATGTTTTGGATATGTCACGTTTAAATGAAGAAGAGAAGAAAGAAGCAGACGCTTATTTCGGTGAATACGATCTTATTTATAAAGAAGAAAAAAAGAGCGTTCAGGATCTCTCCTCAAACACTCTTTTAGAAAAATATTATTGATTTATTTCTTTGCTCGAACGAATTTATCAAACTCCAAGCCTTCTTCAATCGTTTTGAACTTGGCGTAGAAATAATCGTCTCCCATAGCATCGGCCATATGTTTCGGATAGACGCCATGTGCACATAAGGATGAGCCATATTTCGAAAAAATCTCTTCTTGGGAATGAAGATAATTGAGTTCGTCTCTTCTAGATACAGAAAAAGCGTAGAATTTCTCTTTTCCCATATCTTGGAGGTTCTTATCATAAGCAATGACATCCGCATAGATTTCATAGCAAGAGACGGAATTAGCGAAATTAATGAGGTCTGGCGTATATCCTCCAGCTGGTCTCATGTTGCATTCTAAGGCGACGAATTCTCCCTTCTTAGCAAATCCTTCTTTATCTTTCTTCAAAACAAAGAATTCGATATGAAAGAAACGTTTCTTAATGCCAAAGGCTTTAACGGTAGCAATACCCGCTTTTAAGAAAGCATCCCTATCCACATCAGGGAAAGGCAAAGAGAAGGGGGACGTGTAGTAATATTCGTCTTTGGCTTCGTTTACAACATCTGCAACCGGAGTAGGAAAATGATCACAGGTTGCAAAAACCACATCGGAATGAGAATCGCAAATGCCATCAAAAGAAATGATCTCACCGTCGATAAATTCTTCAACAATGAAGGTTTCTGGCAAGGTTTCTTTAAGGAAATTACGTAGCTCTTCTTCGTTAGAAATTGCATGGCTTTCTGCTGCGCCAACACCAATATTTGGCTTCATAAAAAGAGGCCAACCCACTTCTTTAGCAAAAGAAAGAGCTTTTTCAATATCCTTTGGGCCATCCACAAGAATATAACGCATGGTTTTTACCCCTGCTTTTTGGAAAGATTCTTTCATGGCCGATTTGGCTTTGATTTTCTCCATCTCTTCTGGGAAGAAACCACTGATAATGTTTAATTCTTTCCTAAGCCTTGCGTCTTGATAAAGCCACCACTCATTATCCGATTCAAGATAATCGATCTTGCCATATTTTCTTTCGAAATAACGGCAGGCTTTTAGCATTTCGTCAAAATTTGCAAGATTAGGAAGGAAATAATATTCCGTTAAAGCGTTCCTAAGACGTATGGAGGTGTCGTTATAAGGTGTATCACCAATTCCTAAAACAGTGATGCCCCTTTCTTTTAAAGCCTCTACCCATTTGAAATAACGGTAAGGATAATTTGGAGAAATGAAAATGAAATTCACGATGATTACCCCTCCTTTAAGGTTTTCTTAATTTTATAGGATGCTGTCTTAACATCCCTATCATTATCATAAGAAGAAACAAACGGAGGTTCTTTAAGAAGTTTCTTTGCTTCTTCTTCGTTTTTAGCAGGAAAAGCTTTCTCGGTTAAGATGATGGTTTTTTCTTTTTTGACTTCCACCGCTCCAAAAGAGATGGCGAAAAAACGTTCCTCATGGTTTGGAAGAACGATTTTTAAAACTCCTTTATCGGCTAAAGGGGAAATTAAAGTCGTGTATCCAGGCATTAAGCCAAGAACGCCTTTTTTGGAAGGAACGGAAACATAGCTTGTTTCTCCTTCAAAAGTCAATCCTTCGGGGGTAAGAACGTTTAAAAGAAGGGTAGCCATTATTTCTTAGACTCCATTTCTTTTGCCTTTTGAATAACATCCTCGATGCTTCCGCAATATAAGAAAGCACTCTCTGGATAGGCATCATATTTGCCCGAAAGGATTTCTTTAAAGGAACGAATGGTTTCTTTAACTGGAACATATACGCCAGGGAATCCATTAAAGGCTTCGGCAACGTGTAAAGGTTGAGAAAGGAAGTTACGAATCCTTCTTGCGCGAGCAACAATGGCTTTATCTTCATCCGAAAGTTCATCGATGCCTAAAATAGCAATGATATCTTGTAGTTCCTTATATCTTTGAAGAATCTTTTGAACGGAACGAGCCACTTCATAGTGTTCTTCGCCAAGAATATCAGGATCAAGGATATTGGAAGCGGACTCAAGAGGATCAACGGCAGGGAAGATACCGAGTGCAGCCGTGTTTCTATCAAGAATTGTTTTGGCGTCCAAATGGGAGAAGGTTGTTGCTGGAGCAGGGTCTGTTAAATCGTCGGCTGGGACGTAGACTGCTTGAACGGAAGTAACAGAACCGGACTTCGTGGAAGTAATTCTTTCCTGAAGTTGTCCCATTTCGTTAGCAAGGGTTGGCTGATATCCAACCGCAGAAGGCATACGTCCTAAAAGAGCGGATACTTCCGAACCGGCTTGGGTGAAACGGAAGATGTTATCAATAAAGAGAAGAACATCTTGGTGTTTTTCATCACGGAAATATTCAGCCATCGTTAAACCCGTTAAGGCAACACGCATACGAGCTCCCGGTGGTTCATTCATCTGGCCGAAACAAAGAGCGGTATTTTTCAAAACTCCACTGTTTTTCATTTCGAAATAAAGGTCATTTCCTTCACGGGAACGTTCACCAACGCCAGCAAAAACGGAAATACCGTTATGTTCCGAGGCAATATTGAAAATAAGCTCCTGAATCAAGACGGTTTTACCAACGCCAGCGCCACCGAATAGACCAATTTTCCCACCACGGACATAAGGGCAAAGTAAGTCGATGACTTTGATACCTGTTTCCAACATTTGGGTGGAGACGTTTTGTTCAGCAAAAGAAGGTGCTTCACGATGAATAGGATGGTGAGGAACATCTTGGAAATCTCCACCAAGGCCATCTATTGGCTCACCCAGGACGTTAAACATTCTTCCTAAGGTCTTTTCGCCTACTGGAACAGAAATAGGAGCGCCTGTGTCAATGACTTTCATCCCACGAGCAACGCCTTCTGTGGCACCCATGGCAACACAACGCACCTTATCGTCTCCGATATGTTGCATAACTTCGACGGTTAAGGTTTTATCTTCTGAAAGAACGACTTTCAAAGCGGTTAATAAGTTTGGTAAATGTTTATCATCAAAACGAACATCGATAACCGGTCCAACCGCTTCCACGACCTTTCCGTCAAAAGATTCATCTTTCTTTTTTTCGCTCATATGTTTTCTCCTTTCTATTCCCCAGCGTTAGCCCCTGAGGCAACTTCGGTAATTTGTTGAGTAATTGCGCCCTGGCGCGCTTTGTTGTATTCAATGGTTAATTTACCTAATAATTCGTCTGCGTTATCGTTTGCGTTATCCATTGCCGTTCTTCGAGAAGCTTGCTCAGATAAGAAAGAATCCAGAACGATTTCATGAAGAATTCCAGTTAGATACGATGGTAAGATTTGATGCAACATCGTTCTTGGTTCTTCGTCAAATAATGGCGGAGCAAATTCATCGTCCGTCCATTTCACTTTCGGCACTTGCACAGGCAAGATTTGAAAGACGGTTGGCTCGAAGGTGATGGAATTCACATAGCGGGTGTAAATAATACGAATCGCTTTGTATTTTTTGTTATTGAAGTCCTCTTTGAGTTTGCTAGCAAGAAGATGGACTTTATCCATATCCGTGTCTAAATTCAAGGAAGAGAAATCATCAATGACGTTTTTCGCGTATTTTGGATCTGAGGAGTAATGGTGTACGGCTTTATTTCCAATGGGAGCGATGAAATCCCCATCTTTCAAATGCGCTTCAGCAAACTTAAAAACGTTATTGTTATAGGCACCACAAAGTCCCATATTTGAGGAAATCACAAGATAAAGAACAGGGAGATCCCCTTCATTCATTTTTCCATAATGGGAAACGCCTTCTTTGTCGTAGGCAAAAATTTGGCTTACTAAAGAAAGGAATTCCTGGGAATAAGCGTATCCTTTATCGTGAAGCGTAGAAAAACGTTTGGTTTTTACCGTGGCAACAAGTTCCATTGCCTTGGTGATTTTCTCCGTTCCTTTGATGGAATTAATACGACGTTTTGTTTTTGCTAAAGACGGCATATAAATCAGTTCTTCCTATTCTTTTTAAAGGTTTCGATAGCGTTTGAAAGAGCCTTTTCAGTTTCTTTGCTGAAGGCTTTTTCTTTATTTAAGGATTCTAAGATCTCTGGACAAGAGCCTTTGACATAACGAAGCAAATCAGCCAAGAACGGACTAACTTCTTCTAAAGATAAATCATCCAAGAAACCACGATTGACAGCGAAAAGTTGAATGATTTCATCAAACATATCCATTGGCGCCCAATTCTTTTGCTTCAATGCTTCCATAACAATGGCACCATGGGTGAGAATACGTTTCGTTTCATTGTCCAAATCCGATCCGAATTGAGCAAAGGAAAGGTTTTCTCTATAGTTGGCGAGTTCGATTTTCAAGGATTTAGAGACTTGTTTCATCGCCTTAATCTGAGCACTAGAGCCAACACGGGAAACAGACAATCCCGAATCAACCGCAGGTCTTTGACCAGCGTTAAAGTAGTCACTAATTAAGAAAATCTGACCATCGGTAATGGAAATGACGTTTGTTGGAATATAAGCAGAAATATCTCCCGCTTGGGTTTCAATGATCGGAAGAGCGGTGATAGAACCTCCACCGTATTCTGGTGCAAGTTTACAAGCTCTTTCGAGTAAACGAGAATGCAAATAGAAAATATCGCCTGGATAAGCTTCACGTCCTGGTGCTCTTCTTAAAAGCAAAGATAAGGTACGATAAGCGACAGCGTGCTTGGATAAATCGTCAAAAACAATAAGGACGTCTTTGCCTTCTTCCATCCACTCTTCCGCCATAGCCATTCCGGAGAATGGGGCAATGTATTGTTGAGGAGCGGATTGGGAAGCGGAAGCATTTACGACCGTTACATAATCAAAACAGCCTTTTTCTTTCAAGCGGTTTACGATATTTGCGACCGTGGAGTTCTTTTGACCGATAGCTACGTAAACGCAATTCACGTTTTTGCCCTTTTGATTGACGATAGTATCGATGGCAATGGAGGTTTTGCCAGTCTGACGATCACCGATGATAAGCTCACGTTGGCCACGGCCAATTGGAATCATCGAGTCAATCGCTTTAATACCTGTTGCTAAAGGTGTGTCAACGGATTTTCTCGTCATGACACCTGGGGCGATTCTTTCGATTGGTCGCGTTTTGTTATAGGAAATAGGTCCCATTTCATCAAGAGGAACACCTAAAGGTGAAACGACTCTTCCTAAAAGCCCGTCACCAACAGGGACTTCCACGACGCGTTTTGTTCTTTTAACCACGTCCCCTTCCTTTAAAGAAAGATCACTTCCTAAAAGGACGGCTCCAACATCATCAGCGTTTAAATTCATGACCATGCCATAGATGTCGTTTGGGAATAAAAGGAGTTCTCCAAGCATGGCATCTTTCAATCCGTACACGGAAGCAATTCCGTCTCCAACAGAAATGACAGTGCCTACATCATCCGATTCAATTTGACCGGCAAAGGTCTTTATTTGCTCTTTGATTAAAGTGCTTATTTGATTGGTGTCTAGCTTCATATGAGGCCTCCTTTAAGTAATTTCTTACGTAAGGTTTCAATCTTGTTTTCCACGGATCCGTCATAGATTTTTCCGTCTAAAACAATTCGTACCCCACCGATAAGATTGTGGTCAATTTTATTTTTGAGAGAGACTTTGCAAGAAAGTTTATCTTCCAAGGTTTTCTCAAGTTTAGAAATTTCTTCTTCCGTAAGACGTGAAGTTGAATAAATGAGCCCTTCTTTGATACCCAAATATTCATTGCACATTCCGTAGAAAGCTTCCGAAATCTCTGAGATAGAAGAAATAAGATGTTTGGAAACTAGAAGCTTTAAGAAAGGTAAAAGAGAGGGACTCTCTAATCCTTTAAACGCTTCATCCAAAAGATGATAGATGTCTTCGTGAGAAACTTTATAAGAGGAAAAGCATTCCAAAAACATTGGATCACCCGTCAGGATCTTTTCCACTTCTTTGATTTCTTTACGATATGTCGCGACTTTCTTTTCGCCTTTCGCCAAAGAGAAAAGAGCAGCGGCATAGTTCACGAAAACTTCATCTTTCATACCTTTATCCCTTCTTCTCTAAATCATTGGTGAATTGATTCAAGATCTTTTGATTGTCTTTTTCCGTAATTTCTCGACCTAAGATTTCTTTCGATGCGTCTAAAGCAACGTTAACGATTTCTTGATGAATCTCAGAGCGGGCTTTTTGCTTTTCTTGCTCAATGTTTTGAAGAGCTTTTTCTTGCGTCAAAGCCGCTTCTTTTTTGGCGTCAGCAACAATTACGCTGGCTTCTTTTTGAGCGTTTTCTTCTGCTTTTTGGATGATTTCTTGGGCTTGTTTTTGAGCGGAATCGATAATGTCTTGGGTTTGCATTACTTTATGCTCATAGAAACGTTTCGCCTCTTCGGCTTTAGATATATTTCCTTCGATATAGTCTCTTCTCTTTTCCGAATATTTACGGATAGGTTTATAGGCTAGAAAGAAAAGCACAAGAAAAAGAACCAACAAAGCAAGAAGGTTAATTAGCAAAGACCAGAAATTTCCGAAAATTTTGCTTAAAAAATCTTCCGGCTGGAAAGGAGCGGACGAAGCATCTTCTAAAATTGTTAGTAAAATGGTATTCATCCTAGTTCTTCTTCCTTATAAAACGAAAATGATTAAGATAGCGACAATCAAAGCGTAAATAGCAGTCGATTCGTCAAGAGCGACAGCAACGATCATGTTGCTTCTTAATTTGTCTGCCATTTCTGGATTTCTCACCATGCCATCAATTGTGTGGCAGGCAATCCAGCTTTCGCCAATGGCGGAAATCATACCAAAGGCAACACAAATTGCTGCTGCAATAGCTTTAAGACCAACTTCCATATTATTACCTCCTAGTAATTGGTTTTTTCTTTTGTTTGTTCAAGAACGAGCAAATTCTGTGGCACTGGGCGGAAGGCAAGATAAACATTGTCTTCGTCCGTTGGCTTTTCTTGAGCGATCCAAAGGGAAGTCAAGGAAGCAAACACCAAGGTCTGAATAAACCCGGAGAACAAACTAAAGTAGATATTTAAGACCCCCATAGGGATCGGAGAAAGGATGGTTCCTGTCCAATAAGGGAAGGAATTCCACCAGTTATACCAGCTTCCCGTAACACTTTGAATTTGAAGGGAAGCGCCTAAAGCGGAGAAAATCGTCGCGGATAAATTTGAGGTGGCCCATTGAATCAAAGTGATTAAAACGGTGCCAGCAAGAGCATTACCAAACATACGCATTGTGGTCGAAATGATTGGGGACCACATGGTAATTAAGTTCACAGGTAAGAAAACCGGAATTGGGTCGATGTAACGTTTTAAATAAGCCCAATGTTGATATTTAATGGCAATGATATGAATCCATAAAAACATGATAATAGACAAACAAAGAGGGGCAGGTAGCCAATCAATAAGACTTGGAATACCGAACAAAGAGGCGTTAAAAGCTAAGAATAGATATGCAAATAATGTGAAGAAATATCCACTCCACGTTTTAGAGGAATTACCCATATTATTGACTGTGAAATTGCTAACATAGTCATAATAGGCGTCAGCCCAAAAAAGAAGACCTCTTGGAGCATGTTTATAAGCACCGGTTTTAATAGCTCTCTTTGCCTTAATACCGACGATAATGCCTAAAATCATCAAAACAAGAATAATAAGAAGAGAGGAAAAAAGAGGGGCATTCAAATGATCCCAATCAAAAACAAGCATGTCTTTAATACGTTCCGTAAGGCTCATTTTTCATCCTCTTTATGAATAGGCATAGGTATTCTAGCAGAAATGAAATGAGTAACTAAAACAACAACAGGCATTGGTAAAAGAGCGGCAAAAGATGTCCAGAAAGAAAACATATCAAAGTCACCAAACCATTCTGATTTAAAAGTGCAAATACCACTGACCGCCAAAACAACGACATAGAGCAATGGGCGAAGAAGGCTCATCAAAACGATAAGAGAGAGTTTTTTGTTAACCGGGTCTTTCGTGACGGCATTGGTCGTTTTAATCAAAGTGAAATAAGCAAACAATTCGATTAAAGAGCCAAATAGCCAGCCATTTGGATACTGATAGCCTTTTTCAAGACCGAAAAAATAAAGGGGCATTAAGGCAAGGTAAATCACTACCGCCAAAACAACCAACCAGAAGAATGCCTTTTTATCTCTATTTAATTTAACGTAAAAATTAACCATATCTAATTAACATTAGAATTGTACCATTTCTTCATTTTCTTGACACAAAAAAGAACATTCTTTTATCAACTTTTTTATAAATATTTTTTACGCTTTTGTTTCAATTGACGTTTTTCCCAAATGTTTTCTTTTTGAAAGCGCTTGCATAGGTTTTGTCAAATCGTTATCATAGTGGGCAAAACAATTGCCTTTTTTCGATAAAAAGTCTAAGTTTTGTAGGAGATAGGGAGGAGAATTATGCAAAAATTTACAGTAAAGATTGGCAACGTCAGCAAAGAGTTTGACAAAAAAGTTGCAGTACTAGACCTTCTCAGTGAAGAACAAAAAGCAGACAAAAGTATTGTTTGCGCTAAGGTGAATAACCGTATTAGAGAGTTAACATACGAGATTTATTATGACGCTGAAGTTGAATTTTTAGATTTGAAATCAACGCAAGCCATGAAGATGTATGAGGCATCTTTAAGATATTTGGTTTCTATGGCTTTTTCTAGAGCCTACCCAAATTTAAAAATCCGTTTGGCTTATAACATCAGCCGTTGTATTTCCGTGCATTTATTAGATCCTAAAATGAAAGCGAATAATGCGATGTTTAATAAGGTGAACGAAGAAATGCACCACATTGTTGCAGCAGATTACCCTTTGAAGAGAATAGTCGTTCCAAATGCTGAAGCAGAGAAGATCTATGATCAAAGAGGATTCTTAGATAAGAAAGATATCTTGAAATACCGTCCTGAGAAAACCGTCCATTTCTATGAATGCGATGGCTATTTAGACTACATGTATTCTCACCTTGTTCCATCTACTGGGTATATCCATTCTTATAAAATTCGCCTATATGGGTCGGGTTTTTTAGTCCAATATCCACGTTCTGAGTGTAATGGCGAGATTCCAAACTTTGAAGATGCGCCTACCTATAGAAGAACTTTAAAAGAGTCCCATGACTGGGCTAAGGTCGTTGGCATTTCTACAGTCGCAGGAATCAACAACGAAATTAAGACAGCAGGTCCTGCTGAATTAATTAACGTATGTGAAGACCGTCACAATCGCCAGTTGGTGGAATTAGGCCAAACGATTGAAGATAACGTTCAGGATATTCGCGTTATTTGTATTGCTGGACCATCTTCTAGTGGCAAAACCACGTTTGCAAATCGTTTAAGAATAGAACTTCTTTCCCGTGGAATTAAGCCAATCCGTCTTTCAACCGATGATTATTATCTTCCAAGAGATAAGACTCCTTTAGGAGAAGATGGCGAGCCTGATTATGAAACTATCGAGGCAATCGACATTGATTATTTCAACGAAAATCTTATTAGTTTGATTAATGGCGAAGAAACGGATCTTCCTAAATTCGATTTCAATGTTGGTCATCGTGTTCCTGGAAGAAAACTCACCTTGGAAAAGGATCAGCCAATCATCATTGAAGGCATTCACGCCTTAAATGATCGTCTGACTTTCCAAATCCCAAAGAGCCAGAAGTTTAAGATTTTCATTTCTCCACAAGCTCAAATCAATTTGGATGACCACAACCCTCTTTCCTTAACCGATTTACGTTTATTACGTCGTTTGGTTAGAGATAAGAAGTTCCGCAATTCTCCAGCCGAGGAAACCTTCTCCATGTGGGCGAAAGTTCGTGCAGGTGAATTTAAATGGATTTATCCATATCAAGAAGGATGCGATTACGTCTTTAATAGTTTCCTTCCATATGAGTTGGCGGTCATGAAGAAATACGCCTTACCACTTCTTCAAGCCCTACCAAACGATTCCCCATATCATTCTGATGCCCATCGTTTGATTGGAATGCTTAAATTCTTCATCGATATGTCTGATGAATGGGTTCCATCAAATTCCTTAATGAGGGAGTTCATTGGCGGTTCTTGTTACGCGGATGTATGAAAATAGAGCTCTTGGAAACAAGGGCTCTTTTTTAAATATAAGGGGGACGTGTAGTTATTTAGACTGATTTTCGTTTAGTTTTTGCCAACGTTTTTGCATCAAGGAATAACAAGTTTGAAGTTCCCCTTTATAAAGGTTTTGCATTCTAAGATAGGATTGTTGTTCTTCATTGGAGGTCGTAGAAATATAAAGAGAGGAAAAGACTTTTTCGATGCGAAAGAAAGACTCGTAAAGATTTAATAAAGTAATGAGATAGAAATAGTCTTTGCGGGAATAGATCAATAATGGGGAAGAATGAGCAATTTCGCTAGACATCTCATAGACTTTAGAATAATCACGAAGACGGGCGGCTCTTTCTACTCCATCACGGAAATTTAGTTTGAAGCCTTCTTCATTTTCAAGTTCAGGAACGGCATAAAGCCAGCCGTATTCGATGAAACGTTTCATGTCTTTGCTCTTTAAATCGTGAGATTTCATTTCTTCTTTGATTTGAAGGAAGACCTTATCGGTTTCTTCTTTAGAAGGAATTCCACCACGGAAACATACGGCATAACGCATGTGTTTGAGATATTCATCAATCACAGATTGTCCAAAACGAACCAAAGTAAGAAGAATGCATTCATTTTCATGAAGAGTTCTCCAAGTAGAAAACGCTTCGGTTTCAAAACCACCTGTAAGCAAAGAAACAATGCATTGAGCCATGGAAAAGCCTTTTTGCAAAATATCCACGATCAAGGTTTGTTTTGGATCGCCTTGCTTATATCTTTCTAACATTCCCAAAATGAAGTTGATGTATAGGGAAATCGTCGAGATTTCAGGTTGAAAACGACTCGAGAAAGCCGCGTTTTTATAGGCTAAATGCTCATTCGTATAGTATTTATCTAAGGTAATCGAAAGAAGAAATTGTTCATATTTCTCATCGTTTATGAGTTTCTCATCTGAATCGGAAGGATGGGTAAGCAAATAGAAATAATGCTCATTCGCCAAATACAAAGTCAAAGTAACATCATTCACATCAAGATTAGCGATGACGTTATTGCTTTCCGCAAAGCTTTTGGATGATTCTTTAGCGTCAACATAGGCTTGAAATAAGTATTCCCAGTTTAAAGAAGAAGGTATATTAAGTGCCTTCAAGAGGGAGAAATATTGTTCTTTATTCAAGGTATTCGACATGAGTTAATTCTACCTTTCTTATGTGGAAAATCAAAACTTATATCGTTTGCTGGAAGAAAGAGAAATAAGTAAAGGAGATTTTATTGCCATCCTACGGTCTGCTTTATCTTCCTTCGTAAAAGCCTTTTCTTTATTCCAATGAAGGAAAAAAGAATAACCATCTAAAGGTAAGGAATAACCATAAGGAATAGTAACAAAAGGAAGTTTTTCTTTAACGATTTTCTTCTCTTTTGGGGCTAAATTAAAAAAATAGATGGGTTTTGACGAGTTTTTTTCATAAAATTCTTGGGCTTTTTCAATGATGGAAGATAATTCTTCTTCATCATTTTCGTAAAGCGTTTCAGGAAGAGGTTCCTTTCTTCTAGACTCAATTTCATAACCGATTGCCATATTGTGAGACAAGGAGTTTAAGTAATGAGCGAAGACGTTTCCTTTAGCATAATACCCGGATATGAGAATTTCTTTGTTTATGAAATGACGTTCTGGGTTTGCTAAAAGGAAAAGAGCCTTCATTTCCTCTATGGTCATAATTTCCATAGAAAGAGAAGAACTCTTTTGAATGTTTTTATAGTACGGGATTCGATTTCTCGAAGCGATCACGACATATTCTTTTTCTTTTAGAAAGCAAACTGGCATAGCACCATTATAGTCATTTTTGTGGTTTATAGGCACGTGTTGCTTTCACCGCTTCCTTCCAACCGGCGTAAAGGGACTCGGCTTCTTTGGCGCTCATCTTTGGATAATAACGTTTTGAGCAACAATGATTGGCCTCGATTTCCTTCAAGTCTTTCCAGAAACCACATCCCAATCCAGCCAAATATCCCGCTCCTAAAGCCGTTGTTTCTACACATGCAGGTAAACAAACTTCAACCTGAAGGATATCCGCCTGGAATTGCATCAACATCCCATTGGCGGAAGCTCCTCCATCCACCTTCAAAACGGAAAGATCCAAATTTGCATCTTCTTGCATCGTTTTAATCACATCCGTCGATTGGTAGGCAATGGAATAGAGAGCTGCACGGGTGATGTTATGACGGTCTGCCCCTCTTGTTAATCCAAAGATGGCTCCCCTTGCATCATCATCCCAATATGGTGTGCCTAAACCTACAAAAGCAGGTACGACATACACGCCATTGGTATCTGGTTTTCTTGAAGCGTATTCCTCCGATTGGGCAGAATGCTTAAACCAGTCCATCTCATCGCGAAGCCATTGCACGATTGCCCCACCGATAAAGACAGAACCTTCAAGAGCGTAGGTTGTTTTATCGCCAATCTTCCAAGCGATCGTTGTTAAAAGGCCATTATGAGAGAAGATTGGTTCTTCTCCGGTATTCATTAACATGAAACAACCTGTGCCGTAAGTATTTTTTGATTGACCTTTTTGAAAACAACATTGCCCAAAAAGCGCAGCTTGTTGATCCCCTGCTACGCCAAAGATATGAACTCCTCCTGGGAAGAAGGTTGCTTCGCCAAAATCAGCGTTATTATCTTTTACTTCAGGGAGCATATTACGGTTAATATTCCACATCTCAAGAAGCTCATTGTCCCAACAAAGGTTTTTGATGTTAAAAAGTAGGGTACGTGAGGCATTCGAATAATCTGTCGCATGTACTTTTCCTTGGGTCATTTTATAAATTAGCCAACTATCAATGGTTCCAAAAAGGAGTTCCCCTTTGTTCATCCTTTCTTCTCCTCTTGGAATGTTTTCAAGGATGAAACGAATTTTTGAAGCGCTGAAATAAGGATTGATACGGAGACCCGTCTTTTGACGAATCATTTCTGTATGGCGTCCAAAACGCTCGCAGATCTCTTGTGTTTGTTTAGATTGCCATACAATCGCCTTATGAACGGCTTTCCCGGTTTCTTTTTCCCACACCACCGTCGTTTCTCTTTGATTGGTAATGCCAATAGAGGCAATTTCCTCCATTTTTGCGCCGGACACAATTAAAAGTTCATTAATGACGTCTACCACGGAAATCCAGATGGAATTGGCATCTTGCTCTACCCATCCTGGTTTGGGATAAAGACATTCGACTGGGCGTTGAGCCTGAAAAAGTTTTTCTCCAGAGTGAGAAATAAGAATGGCACGGGTTGAAGTCGTACCTTGGTCTATCGCCAAAATATATTTCTTCATGTAAGGGTTCCTTGTTATTTATTTACCGATATTATGAAACAGATGAACAAAAAGAAAAAGGGCTTCTTCGGAAAAGCCCTCATTTCTTCGTTTAACGTTTATTCGCTAAAGCGTTTTCGATGTCGGAAACTTCCTTAATGATTTTACTTGAGAGAACTTCACATCCGTCATTGGTAATAAGAAGATCGTCTTCGATACGGATTCCGATTCCTCTATCCGCCATATATAAGCCTGGTTCATCAGAAATAACCATACCCGCTTCAAGAGGAACTTTCTTATATTCCCCTTTCAATGGGGAAAGGTAAGGATCGTGGGTATCCAAGCCGATAAAATGAGAAATATTATGGAAATAATAATTGATGATATCTTCCTTATTTTCAATAAATCCGGCGGCTAGGCACTCGGTCGCAAGATAATCCACTGCCGCTTCTTGAAGATCAGCGATTGTGATGCCAGGTCTTGCTTTGTTGGCAATCATTTTATTACACCCTAAAACAATTTCATAAACCTGTTTTTGAAGAGGGGTGAATTTGCCGTTTACCGGTACGGTACGAGTGACATCCGCACAATAATAGTTCTTTCTAGAACCCAAATCGGATAAAAGAAGATCTCCATCCTTTAAGGCGTCCATTGGGGTTGGATAATGGAGGGTTGTGCCATGAATTCCCGAGGCCATGATTGTTGGGAAGGCCAAACCTTCATAGCCATTTAAGTCATTAACGGTCTTTAAGAAAAGGTCAGCCAATTCGTATTCGTGAATTCCTGGGCGCATGCAAGACCAAACGGAATAGATACCAATTTGAGTGGTATCGATAGCGGAACGTAGCTCAGCAATTTCACGAACGGATTTTCTTAAACGAAGGGTTGTTAATAAAGGATAAGCGTCCGAGAAAGCAACATTAGGATAGGTTGTTTCTAAGGTCTTCTTTAAATCTCTCGTGGTCATTTCATCCGCAATTTTGATTTCGCGGTCCAAATCCAAATAGAGTTTGTTTACTTCCCCATAAACAGCGAACTTAGGATTAAGCACCTCATCGATTTTAGCCGTAAGGGAGTCAATCACTTGAATGTTTTTAAAACCAGAAATTTTAGACGCTTCTTGAGGAGTAAGACGTTTTCCGTACCATTTTTCTTTTCTTTCATCAAATGGGGAAATAAAAAGGAATTCTTTCATCTCGCCATAAGAATTAACGAGCAAGAGAGCAGAGTCTTCTTGATCGATGCCAGTAAGGTAATAGAAATTGCGGTTTACCTCAAATGGATAGGTTTCGTCTGCACTGCTAACCTTACCTACACCGGAATAAAGTACCAAAGCGGAGTTGGTATCCATAAGAGCTAATAAGCGAGCTCTACGTTCTGCGAATTCATCTGCGTTAATCATTGGTGATTCTCCTTTTTATTGTCATTTCTTTTTCATCTAAAATCTGGGCATTTGGAAAAACTTCCAAAACACTATTTAACATTTTAGCATTTCCCATCAAAGAGAGTTTTACGGAAATATCATATTCCACATCTTCTAATTCTAAATCGAGATCTTTGATCTTTCTTTTTAAATATTCAAAATCGGAATAAGGCAAAGAGATTCTTTTCATTAAAATCGAAATTTCCTTTGAGAAAGTGCCCTCATTTAATAAAGACGCGGCTGTTTCTCGATAGGTTCTCGTTAAACGGGAAAGGCCTAATTTCGTTCCTCCAAAATAACGTACGACACAAAGAAAAATATGATCGACATCTTTTTGTTGAAGCAAAGATAAAAGAGGGATACCCGTGGAACGAGATGGTTCTCCATCATCGGAAGCCCTCTCATTAGGAAGATAGCGGGCTGCATAAGGGTAATGGGTTGCCTTGGGATATTTTTCCTTAACGATTTCAAGGCATTGATCTATTTCTTCAAATCGCTCTAACGGCATCATTATGGCAATAAAGCGAGAGCCCAATACATCAATCTCTTTTTCTTGACATTCGAAAGGTATTTTCATGGATTGATTATATCAATATTTTTCCGTGAAATAACAAAGTGATTCGATTAGACTATGTTTATATGAAACATTTCTTTAATCCCTTCCATCGGTCCGTTTGTCCAAAATGTGGAAAACGTTATGACCCTTTGTCTTCTTCTTGTCCAAAATGTCACGAGAAAAACGAAGAAGTTGACCCTAGAGCTCGTTCCTTTGCACCTCTTTTAACTCTTGGAGCGTATCGTGAAATCGGTCTTTTTTTAATTGGTTTTGTCGGTTTATTTTTGTTGGCTCAGGTCATTGGAATTATCACTTTGAGTGCGGAAAGCTTCCGTTATGCTCAAATGGGTCTTACAGGCGATGAATTAAAAGCCGCTTTAACGGAATTTTCTTCGAGCGTTCGTTTCACGTTGCTAATCAACGATTTGACGTATACTTTGATTTTTGCTGCAATGCTCTTATTCCTTTGGAAAGACAATAGAAGACTTTTGAAATCTTTTGCCAATTTAAAAATCCTTTTTGGTTTCGTTGTTGGCTTCGCGATGATTATTCTTTCTGGCATTTGGAGCAATATTGCTATAAAGTTAGGCGCCTCAACGAACATTAACCAAGGTGCCGTTGAAGAAACGATTAAGGCCTCCCCTCTTTTAGCCGTTTTAGTTACAGGGTTAATTGCCCCTTTTGTTGAAGAGCTTACGTACAGAGTTGGAGCCTTCACTTTTTTGAAAAGAATCAATACAGTACTCGCTTATGTGGTAGTCGGTGCCTTATTTGGTCTTATCCATATAAAGGATTATGGAAGCTTAAATGAATGGTTATCCTACCCTTCTTATCTCATTGCAGGCTTATGCTTATGCTTTGCTTATGATAAGTTTGGTTTTGGCGGCTCTTTCCTTGCTCATGCGATGAATAACCTATTAGCTGTTCTTTCTTATATCCTTACTTCAGGAAAATAATTTTATGAAAGAAAAAGCACTTGTTTTAGATGAGTTTTGGCTCAAAATCATTGGTATTTTAACGATGACTTTTGACCATGTTGGCTATTTTTTGGAAATGTATGGCGGAACAAACGCGACATTTTCCTCGATTGCCTTGGCCTGTAGAATCCTCGGAAGATTATCTTTCCCTCTTTTCATTTTCATGCTGGCAGAAGGCCTTCATAAAACCCATGATCGTGTGAATTATCTTTTGCGTTTTGCGATTTTATGGGCGGTCATCTTTATCGTTCAATTTGTTCTTTTTAAGACAAATCTATTTGGTTTCCAAATGACTTCCGCCCAGGCGTTCACGGATTTGCTTTGTTACGCTCTCTTTATTTTCCTTATCGAAAAGAAAGGCTGGTGGAAGGCTCTTTCTATTTTGCCATTAAGCTTTATTCTTCTTTCTTACGTGATGCAAGTAAGCGAGATTTATGCGGCCGCGAATAATATGACCTCTCTTTGGACCTCTTTCCTTCCAGAATGGGCTCGATGCGGTTATTCGCTCTATGGTTTTTTGATGTTTTTAGGAATCTATTACGCCCCTATCCTTGCTAAAAAACAGCTTGAGAGCATGGAAAAGAAGAACGATGTGGATATGAGCATCTTTAAAGAAGGAAAGAAATTTCAAGGTTTGGTAAATACCTTGGCCATTTCATCGATTGCTATAACCACTATCCTTTTTTGGGGATTCGCCTATTTCTTCCCGCAGCTAGATGCCTATTTTAGTATTTCTCCGCAAAGCTATGCCATTTTGGCAATTATTCCAATCATGTTTTATAACGGAGAAAGAGGATATAACAAAAAATGGTTCCGTTATGCCACATACCTGTATTATCCGTTGCATATCGCTTTGTTGGCTTTGATATTTGCTTTATCATTCTAAGTGTCGGAGGTAACCCCAAATGATTAAAGAAATTAAGAACGCAAAAGAATTTGATGATTCCATTAAAGAAGGCCGTGTTTTGGTCGATTTCTACGCCCTATGGTGCGGACCATGCAAAATGCTTGCTCCAATCGTAGAAAAAGTAATCGAAGAAAATCCAGAAGTTGACCTTCTTCGCGTAAATGTTGATGAGAACGAAGAATTAGCAGTTCGTTATAACATCGTTTCTATTCCAACTCTTATCTATTTTGAAAATGGCCAAATTAAACACGGAAACGTTGGCTATATTGGCGAAGAAGAAGTCAAAAAGATCATTGATGTTCTTTGATTTTCAATAAATTTGAAACTTTCTTTTGCTACAGAGCGCTAGATATGCTATATTTTCTAGCGCACTGATACGGACCATTGGTGTAGCGGTCTAACATGTCTCCCTGTCACGGAGAAGATCACGAGTTCGAATCTCGTATGGTCCGCCAGAGACATGCAGGTGTAGTTCAGTGGTAGAACATCAGCCTTCCAAGCTGATTATGCGGGTTCGATTCCCGTCACCTGCTCCAATATTGAATTTATCAGCACTTTATAACAATTTGTACTCTCGCTTGTGCACTTGACAAGGTAAGGGAAAATAAAGTGTTTGAAAATATATAAAAGCAGTTAACGAATGGATGGCTCATCAAAAAGGTGAGCCATTTTGTTTTGTTGCGTTTTTCGACATCGCAAAATCACTTTCTTTTTTTTGCAAAGAAAAAAAGCCTCCGACCAAGAAGACTATTTCATTCTTTTTCGTTTCAACAATTTTATGTAAGAATTTTTGAACTCTTTCTCACCTCCAAAGAATTGAATTTCAGTTTTGGAGACCAATCGATGCTCGATTTTTGTAGAAATCAATTTCATTGTGCAAACCAAGTCGGCCACCTGAAAAAGCCTGTAGTCAGATGGAGAAACCGTCTTGAATTTCACGTTTTCAAGCAACACGCCAAAAACGGATGTGAGCAACCTCCTCACTTGGGCCTGCCCATTGTCGTAATAAACCTTAATAGCGTCAAAGCTTTGGAAATAGTCGAGATGGTTTTTTATGATAGCCGACAATTGTTTGCTGAGCTTCAAAACGAGCTCAACGTCATCCTCGATATGCTTCTTTTCCACGCAAAGGGTCTCATATTCGATGTCTACATTTCTGACAAACGACATCATCCTCGTCAAGATTTTCTTTCGTGTATCAATGGTTTCATTTCTGAATTCAGCTTCAGATCTAATGATCGGCCCACAATGAACGCACAAATCCCCATAGCCTATTTCCGACAATTTTCTTTCAAGGTTTGATAAGCTTTCGGACAAATCATTAGTTTGTTCATGGAAGACTATCGACACAATATAAAAGGGACAATGGTAATCGTACTGCCCAAAATCTCCGGACTCATCAACAAATACGCTAAGTTCTTTCATAAAATAAAAGGCGGAGGACTTCCCCGCCAAACATCAGGTGGACCCGGGTCTTGCGACCAGCCCATTTACGGCGGTTTAATGTGATGCCGAGCACACTGATCAGGCGGTTTTTAAAGGTATTTCGCCCAGCCTCCAACGTTTGGTCATTAACGTCCCCAAACGGACGCCCAGTGAACGGCAGCTAACACATAGCGCTTAAACAATCGTTCGTTGACACCGGTAAGCAGTGCTTTTCGCCTGCAATAATATTTAACATTGCATGCCCTTTTCTGTCAAACGTTTCTTTCCAGGCTAAAGAAAAGACCCCCTATGCGGAGGCCACTTCCCTTATTGTCTTATTGTCCATCCCGGATTCCCTCAACAATTGGCGAGTATTTGGAATCAACATTGCTGTTAAGATGGCTCTCTATAAGGCTCTCCTCGGCATTGGCGTAGTCTGTGGCCATCTTTAAATTGCCTTTTTGTTTGGGGCGGCGCCCTTTTGGGAAGCTGCTGGTTGAACTGATAAGCCTCCTCCGCTTTCCTGTAGGCTTTCTCCCCGGCATCGGTGTTGACGACGGTTCCATTTTCATTTACATTATTTGCAGAAGAATCGGTATCCCCAGCCCTCGTTTCGGACGTAAACGTAGGGTATTTAAAGAGGCATGACGCGGCTGGGTCCCTGCCGATTCTTTTTTGTTATATGCAAAGATTGATCATTCAAGCTTTTCTTGCGGTTTGAAACCATTGTGACAACAAGATATTCATCGCCGATTTTCGTGTAACCCATAACTACTCCAAAAACATCGTGGAAGACTTGCCCGTCCACGCCTTTGTACATGTCGAATTCAGTGCCGTTTGTCTCTGATTTTAGATTAAGTAGCTCGCCATTGCCTGTGCGGCGTACTTCGGATTCCACCCTTCGTCCAAGAGTCTCTGAAAGTCGCTTTCGTAATCCTTCATTATCTTTTGCGTAGACTTTCTCCCCTCTATCTCTAGCAAGGTTTCCCCTACTTCCTTCTTGAATTGATTTAAAAGTCATCTTCATAGCCCCCATTATAGGATTGAGTTTTCCCGGTTTTCAACGCCTCCTTGATTTTGGATGTCATTGGTCACATTTTGCGCGTTATATGTCACGTTGTTGAAGGATAGAATTGACTAACAAAAGAAGACAAGAATAGACTTATAAAGCATGTTTGATTTTTGTTTATTAAAAATCATGGAGGCGTTTTATGTGGTGGATTTATCCAGTTTACCTAGTAGACCTTGTTGTAATGGTTGGCTTATCTTTCTTCTTAGGGGATTTGGTCGATAAGCTAGACAAAAAGACAAAGATATCTGGTGCCTTTATTGGCGGAGTTTTATTGGCTGCTGTAACCTCTCTTCCAGAATTGTTTACTGCTTTACCATCCATTTTCTTAGTTAATGAGCCTGAATATGTCGTTGGCGATTTGTTAGGTTCTATCGTTTTCGATATGGTTTGTCTTTTGTTAGAAACTCTTATCTTTGTGAAGAATTTCCGTAATGCTAAGTTACAGAAATTCCATTTAGTTAATGCGGGTGCCTGTCTTTTGATGTTTGCTTTTGCCGCTTACGCTTTCTTTGCTCCAAAAGAATGGCAACTCATGTTGGGTGATATCAATTTTGTTTCCATACTTATCTTCGCTTTATATATCGTGACTTTGATTATCCAGCCAAAGGAATCCGAGGAAGAAGATGAGAAAGAAGAAATAAAATGGTCCGTGAAAAAGATTGTCGTTTGGTTTGTAATTTCCGCTATTCTTTTGATTGGATCTTCTGTTGCTTTAACCTATTTAACCAAGTTGATTCAAATTGAAATTCCTGCTCTTTCTGGATCTATTGCGGGAGCTCTTTTGTTGGGCGTTGGCACTTCTATCCCCGAAATTGTTTCGACTGCCCAGCTCTTTAAGAAAAAGAATTATGATGCAGGTTTTGGAAACATGATAGGTTCTTGTACTTTCGATTTTGCTATCTTTGCCCTATCTGATTTCTTAACTTGGCATCAATATAACAATCACGTTGATAGCAATGGAGAGTTTATCATCTCTCAAAGAGGTCTTTATATTGCTAACGCGGATTCCATTCAGTTTGAAATCTTTGGAGCGATCGTGTGTGTTTTAACCATTGCTTTGATGCTATTTAAGATTTTCTCTAAGGCTTTTGAAAAGAAAAAGGCTCTTTGTTATACCGTCACAAGCGTTATAGCAATCGCTAGCCTTGCCCTCTATTTATTGATTTACATTATTTAACGTTTTTTCTTTCTTGAGTCAGGGTTTCCTGACTTTTTTCTTCTAAGCAATGTATTTTTGTTAAAATGAAATAACGAGGAAAACTTCAATGAAACAAAATAAATTAGGAGCTAGATTTTGGGTATCCGTTCTTTTGGTGGGCATTATTGGTCAATTGGCTTGGGCAATCGAGAATAACTACATCAATCTTTGGGTGTATTCCCAAACAGGAAATGCAGACGCTATCACTTGGATGACAATATCCTCTTCCATTGCAGCCACTTTAACCACTTTCTTTATTGGCTTGCTATCCGATAGGTTAGGGGAGAGAAAACTTTTCATCAGCGTTGGTTATATTATTTGGGGCTTAAGCGTTTTCTCTTTCGGTTTATTTAGTTATCACAACATGCTTGAAATCACTAAAGATCAGGCTTCTGCTATTCTTTTAGTCGGTATTTTTATGACCGTCATGGATAACGTGATGACCTTCTTTGGTTCTTCTTCAAATGACGCGGCCTTCAATGCTTGGTTAACAGAACACACGGATTCTAGCAACCGTGGTAAAGTTGAATCCGTCGTTTCGATCTTGCCTCTTTTAGCCAACGTAATGATGATGGGAATCGGTCTCCCATTGCATATTGGTTCTTCAACAAATGGGGATGATTATCTAAATGGATTGATTCAAAATGGGACGTATAAGGATTCTCAAGAAGCTTTGGCCCATGGGTGGTTCCTCTATTTCTTAATTTGTGGAGTTATTGTGACCATAATTGGGGTGATATCTATTTTCCTTTTGCCAAAGGATAATTGCGTCCCTAACCGTGAAGGATCTTATGGCAAGAAGTTAATTTACGGATTTAAGCCATCCGTTATGAAGGAAAATAAAGAACTATATCTTCTTTTATTGACCTTCCTTTGTTTCAATTGTGCGATTAACGCCTTTATGCCTTATTATCTTGTCTATTTCCAGAATCCAACGGAGTATTATGGAGCGAATTTTGGCATTGGCATCGACTTCTATGTTGCCCTTATTATCATCATGGGTGGAGCATCTTTGATTACAGTCATTCTTGGTGCCACGATTATGAATAAAGTGAAGCCAACAATTCTTTTCTATTCCGCTTTAGGTGTTGGTTCTGTTGGTGCCTTAGGAATTTATTTAACGGGGCAATTTGGCTCAAACCATGTCTTGTTGATTCTTTTTGGCCTTCTTTTAATTACAGGGTATCTTTTATGCACTGCTGTTTTAAGCGCTTCTATTCGTGATCGAACACCAGAAAAAGATGTGGGCCTTTTCCAAGGGATGAGAATGGTTTTTGCCGTTCTTTTGCCAATGATTATTGGACCACTTCTTTCTCAATCTTTCTTCCCAGTCACCTCTTATAACGACCCAACGAATGCTAACTTAGGGGGCAAAACTCCTTCTAATGTGATGTTTTTAGTTACCCTTACTTTCTTCCTTTTGTCTATAATACCGATGGCCTTTTACCAAAGGATTGCTAAAAAGGAAAAACAAAATGGATAAAAAGATTGTTGTTGCCACTCATAACCCAAACAAAGTCAGAGAATTTAAAGAAGTATTGGAACCTTTAGGATATCAAGTCTATTCCGATAAGGATTTTAATGTTCATAATGAGCCGATCGAAGATGGTAAGAACTACCAGGAAAACGCTTATATTAAAGCTCACGCTCTTTGTTCTTTATTGAATATCCCCGTTATTTCAGATGATTCTGGGATCGAAATTGATGGGTTAGGAGAAGGCTTTCCAGGCATCCATTCCGCAAGATGGGCCGCTAGTATCTCCCCTGATTATCGTGTTGTAGACGAATACGTTCTTTCCTTGCTTAAAGATAAAGAAAACCGCAAAGCCCGTTACCATTGTTCTATCTGTCTTCTTGAAAGCAAGGATGCAGAACCTCTTTTCTTTGATGGAGTTTGTGAAGGAAAGATTGCAAATAAAATCGGTGGAATGAACGGTTTTGGATATGATCCTATCTTTATCGCGGATGAAGGGAACCTTTGTTTTGGCGATATCTCCGACGAAAAGAAAAATGCGATATCACACCGCGGTAAAGCGGTTCAAAAATTATTAGCTTATCTATCTAAACAATAGAAGCTAAATAAATGCCAAAAACAATCAAAAACTGAGCCAAGAGATAAGTCGACATGATAATGAGTTCTCTCTTCCTCAGTTTTTTTACATACAAAGTCAGGGCATTAAAGAAGTCGCTTGTGTAATAGAGAATTGTTCCAAAGGCAACGAATAAGAAATAGAGGGAGTAGCCGTTTGCCAAAGCAAAAATGGAACTAGCAAAAACCATGATTAAAACAGATTGGTAGAGACTTCCTAAGACCGTCAAGCGAGGATCTTTCTTAGAAAGAAAATAGGCGACAGGAATGCCTGGGATAACAAAAAGAGGGTAGAAACGAAGAAAGAAACAGTAATTTGCATATATTTCCGTATTTGTGGATTGGAAAATATAGCCGAATTCGCACAAATAGAAAACGTGTGAAAGCAAAAAGGAAAGCATTCCAATGATGACGAACGGTTTTTTCTTTTTGAAGATGAAAAGAACATCGCCTAACCAAGCGAGAATCAAAGATACCCAAAGCCAGACATGCGAGATATCCGTAACGAAAATAAAGCCGATTAGGCCAACAAGGCAGAATGGTTTGCTAATTTTCCTCCAACGTTCATTCTCTAAAATGCAAAAGATAATATTCAAAATGGAAACGCATGCATAGAAAGCCAAGAAGAAAATCGCCAATGGGGTCATACGTCAATCCTTTTTCGCTAGCTTTTTGGCCTCTTTCTTTGCCGTTTTCTTGGCAATGTAGTCATCATATTCTTTTTTAGATTTCGCCATTGCTTCACGAACCATCGTATCAAATTCTTCTTTCTTAGAAGCAAAAGCAAAAACGAAATTAGAATGTTCTTTCTTTTCCTTTAAGTGATCCTTAAAAGACACTTTGAGTTTTTCCCAAGAGGCAATGACTTTCGAGTTAGCGATGGCCTTACGAATCTTCGTAACCAGTTGCATCGAATAGCCAAAGTCCACTGCCGTAACCCCGTAAAATACGCCAATAGGGAAAGTAAGATAGAACCAATTGTTTGAAATAAATCCTGCGAATTTGACGAACAAAGGATTGCATAAATAGACATAAAGGGCTCCGCAAACAAGCCAAATCAAACTGAAAAGAGGGCAAATGATTCCCTGAATATTTCCAGGTCTCATGCTGTAATCCCAAAGTTTGATATGCATTCCTTTGATAAAAATGATGCCAGCAATATATTCGATGACAGTCATGAATAATCCTGCAGCAAATACTTCAATTAGAGTATTTAGCCAGGAAATAGAAGAAATATTTTGCCAAGGAATCACGTTGGCAAAGAAATAAAAGCTTACCAAGCCAAAGCCATATAAAGGGACGATAGGTCCAACAAGGAAGCCAGGGTTAACCCACCGTTTTTGTGAAATATAACGGCGGAAAAAGAGTTCAATAATCCAACCACCTAATGCTCCTAGATAAAAAAGAGAGCTATAAACAATGAAGATTTCCATTCTCCTATTATACGGGAGCAGACTTTTTTTACAAAATATCTTCTCCTAATCAAGAAAAACCCTTTATGGTCTTTTGAATTAAGGTTACAATAACCCAGGTAGGCATTTGCCTCACTGCTTTTTATTTACAAAGGACGTTTAAGTATGAAAAAGAAATCAAATACAAAGGTTTTCTCCCTTCTTGTTGCGATTGCGGCTTTCGTCGCCATCATGTGTATGTTTGCCAATATCTTCTCGGAGAAAGTCGATTCTGGTGAAGGTAGCATTTTCGTTGCCATGTTTGGTATGCACAATAGCAGCTATAACGTTGTTTGGCCAATCGTTGGCGGCTTTGTTGCATTAATCGTTTTGACCCTTGTTGGTCTCACTGGATTTATTCTTGCTGATTCTGGCAAAAAAGTGATTCCTTTAATTGAATTGGTGCTTGGTGCTGGTGTTGGCATCTCTTTCTTCTTTGTTATTAATTTCTTCATTTCCAGCAACGGTTTCAATCCTGAAATTTTCTATGCTGCCCATTCTGAGATTTCTCTTGGCGCAGGAAGCATTTGCGTTATCGTTTTCTCCTTTATTGCTGCTGCATTAGCTCTCTTGAATCTTGTTGCCGATTCTAAAAAATAATTACGAATTTGTATTGAAATCCCTCGTTAATGAGGGATTTTTTTATAGCCTCTAGAAGCTAAAGCGGCTTCTATTTTTTCCACGCATCCTTCTAAGTTTTTATTGATTTCATTGCCCCAGAAACGAAGAATGATATATCCTTCTTCTTCAAGTTTGGCATTTACTTCCTTATCACGCGCAATGTTTCTTTCGATTTTCGGGATCCAATAATCTAAATGAGAATGAATTTTCTCTTTGTTTTCTTCAAAATGGTATCCATGCCAAAACTCGGAATCACAAAAGACCACTACTTTGTATTGTTTGAAAGAAATATCAGGATGTCCGAAGATGTATTTGGAATTGGCACGATAACGGTATCCACGTTTGTATAATTCTTTACGGAGTTTCAATTCGATAGACGTGTCTTTCCCACGAATACGACTCATGGTGTAGGAGATAGTTGCTTCGGAACGAGGTTTATTCATATTTAATACGACTTTTGATTTTTCCTTCATAAGAACCGGCAAGGTAATAATCGTCTTCTTTGTTTTGCACGAAAGAATAGGTCGTGGAATATTCTTGAATAAGATTTCCAGTCATATACATCTCTAATTCTGATGCGGTTTCCGAATGATAGTTTTGTTGAAAAAAAAGGGAACCTGCATCAAAATTGCTGCCAGAAAAACCGATTCTTAAGTCATCAGATGCTTTAGAGGAAGTTTGAAAGCCAACTAAGTGATTCTCTTTTTTATCGTTTTCGTTTCCGACAGAATGAATCAAAGTGCTGGCTTTATTTAAAAGACCATAAGAAACAGTCTTGATATAGCTAGGGAAATCACAGAATTGCCAATAAGCTTTAAACTTATCTTGTTTGATATCTTCAAGTTTATCGTCGTTTAATGAGACCATATAGGTCTTATCGGTGCGCGTAATAATCAATTTAGAGCTAACCAAATTGGTTTTCTTTCCTTCTTTGTTTTGGTAGTTGGTATGAATCGTTAAAGAATAAGGAGAGGCCGTATATATGAAGTCGTAGCTACATTCTAGAAAGCGCGAATGAACGAGAACGGAAAGGACTCTTTCTTCAATGAGTGTGGAATGAAGCTGAATTCTTGAAAAAGAGGAATAATCTTTCTTTTTGACATCGTTTAAAGTGTTCGAAATAATCCCTTTGGCTTCTTCTTGGGTGATTGGATGAGAATAGGAGATCTCACAAGAAGCGAGTAAAGGAAGAAGGATAGAAGTTAAAATGAGTGACTTTCTTTTCATCGTTAATTAAATTGAGCGTTATAGAGGTTATAGTAGAAACCTTCTTTGGCAATCAATTCCTTATGATTGCCCGTCTCAATGATTTTCCCATCTTTTAAGACGACAATCAAATCGCTTGAGACAATGGTTGATAAACGGTGGGCAACAACAAGAGAGGTCTTTCCTTGCATAAGCTTATCGAAAGCTTCCGAAAGGAGTTTTTCCGTACGGACGTCGATATTCGATGTTGCTTCATCAAGAATGACAATTTCTGGTTCTAAGAGCATTACTCTAGCTACACATATGAGCTGTTTCTCACCAACGGATAAGCCAGAGCTATCGCTAATTCGTGTATCATACCCTTGTGGAAGACGTTCAATGAAGTGGGCAGCCTGCGCTTTTTTGGCAGCTTCCTCTACTTCTTCTCTGCTAGCACCTTCTTTTGCATAGGCAATGTTTTCAAAAACCGTTCCATTAAATATCCAGGTATCTTGCAAGACCATTCCAATATGAGAACGGAACGCCGCCTTTTCTAAATCCTGAGTGGATTTATGATTAGCGTAGAAACCACCTTTTTGAGGATCGTAGAATCTCATCAAAAGATTAATGAGCGTTGTTTTGCCACATCCGGTAGGGCCAACGAAAGCGATCTTATGCCCCTTATAGATATCCAAAGAGAAGTCTTTGATGATATCTCTTTTGCCATCATAGGAGAAAGTAATGTCTTTCGCCTCAAGATTGTCAATACTTCCAGGAATGACTTCTTTACCGTTATTGATATCTTTTTTGCCGTGGATTGTTTCATCGATTCTTTGGAAAGAGGCGAGAGCGTAGTCGATTTCCGAGACAACATTGGATATTTCATTAAATGGCTGCATATAGGAAGAAGCGTAGGTTAAGAAGGCAGAAAGATCACCAACCGCGAAAGCACTTAATCCTAAATTCGTAGGCTTTTCAATAATAAGGGCGGCACCGATTAGCACCAAAGCGGCATTGATTAAGGCATTTACTAAACGAGTTGAAGGATTGATTGTCGAAGCGCCTAGATTCGCTTTAAAGGTGGATTTACGGAACTCGTCGCTTAATTCATTAAATTGATCAATACGGTCTTTGGCAATATTCAATGTGGCAACCGCTTCCGAATTCGTAAGGCTTTCTGAGACAAAAGAGTTAACCATTCCTTGCGCCGTTCTTTGTTTACGGAAATGCTTGCTGTTAAATTTAGAGACAAAACGAGAAACAAAAATGGAAATTGGAGTAAGAGCCACAACCACTAAGCCAAGAATCCAATTCAAAGTAAACATGAAAACAAGAGTGATAAAGATAGAGATAATTCCGTCATAGAAGGCAGCAAATCCGCTTACCAATCCCGTTTGGACATTTTCTACGTCGTTAACAAGGCGAAGAAGAAGGTCACCTTTTCTTGATTGGTCAATGGAAGAAATAGGCGACTCTAACGTTGCTTTAAAGAGTTCGTTACGAATGTTCTTAATAACTCTTTGACCTACCAAATAGGTAATGTAGTCGAAAACATAGCGGAAAAGAGTTCCAACGACGAGGAAGAGGGCCATTATAAGGAAATAGCCTGAAAGATCTAATTCATGAAGGGGTGTATCTTTCATGAGGTTTACGCATTTACCAGCAAGGAAAGGGATGAATAACTTAGAACCGGTCGCCAATAAGGCGCAGAATAAGGAAATGGAGACTAAAAAGTAAGATCCTTTGACATAAGGGATGAATGATTTAAATTTCTTAATCATAATTATGCCCCCTTCCTTTGCATCTCATAGATTTCTTGATAGACAGGGCAAGTTTTTAGGAGTTCTTCGTGCTTTCCCTGAGCAATGATTCTTCCTTTGTCATAGACAAGAATCAAATCACAGTCTTTTAAAGAACCAGCGCGTTGGGAAATAATGATTTTCGTTAAGCCTGGAATCAAAGAAATATTGTGTCTAACTTGTTGGTCAGAAAGATAATCCAAAGCGGAGGTTGAATCGTCTAGAATAAGCAAATCTCCTCCTTTTAGAATGGCTCTTGCAATCAAAAGACGCTGTTTTTGACCGCCAGAAAGATTTGCCCCACCCTCTTCTACTTCATGGTCAAGGAAATCATCATACTTAGAAACATATTCAAACGCTAAAGATTCTTTTAAAGCGTGGATAAGTTCTTCTTCGCTCGCGTCCTTTTTAGCCAAAAGAAGGTTCGAACGAATACTTCCTTTGAAAATGGATGGCTTTTGAGAGACGAGAGAGATTTCTTTTCTTAAAGCATCCAGGTCATATTCATCCAAAGGCCTTCCGCGATAAAAGATTATCCCTTGCGTTGGTTCATATAGTCTTTCTAACAAAGAAATCGTTGTGGATTTACCTGAGCCAGTTCCGCCAATTAAGCCAACCCATGAGCCTTCTTTGATTTCAAAGGAAAGGTCAGAAACAGCGTTCTTATCTCCCACCTTACCATAGGTGAGGGAGACATCTTGGAAAGAGATATATGCTTTCGAAGGATCTTGATCCTCTTTGTGATATTTTTTCATGTTATGAATGGCTGGTTCATAAACGAAGAAATCATCGATACGTTTCTTGGAAGCACCGGCTTTATTTAAAGAAACGATAAGCCTTTGTACGGACATAAGAGCCGCTAAAGAGGAAGTAAGGTAAGAGATTAAAGAAACGAGCTCACCGATACTAACGAATCCAGCAGAAGAATTCTCATCTAAAACACCGAAATGATATTCTAAGAAAACCACAAGCACCATCCCTAAGTTCACAAAGAAGAAAGTGAACGGGTTTAGCAAAGAATTGTATACGGCCATACCCATGTTTTTCTTTTCGTATGTGTCGACGGATTGACCAAATTTCTTCATTTCGTATTCTTGCTTATTGAAGGCACGAATTGGTCTAGCACCTTGTAAAGCGTCGTTAGAAAGAAGAGATATCTCATCTAAGTTTGCTTGAATGGCTGCATATTTCTTAGGAGAAACAAGCATGATAAGGCCAATGATTGCTCCAGAGAAAATAATGGCGGCTAAGAAAATAAGGCCACTTCTCCAGTCAATTACAAAGGAAAGAATGGTCGCACCGATTAAAAGAAAAGGTGGACGGAAAATAAAACGCATGAAAATCATCACGCCGTTTTGCATCGAAAAAACGTCGTTAGAAAGCAAGGTAAGAAGTTTTTGCTTTCCATAGGAATTCAAATCTGATTCAGAGAGTTCAGCAACATGGCCATAAATGTCTCGTCTTAAATCATAGGAATAGTCCGCCGAAACGCGAGCTGCCCAATATTGTCCAAACATCGTAAAGCCAAAGCCAAGAAAAGCCAAAGCGAAAACAATAAGAGATAATTTGATTGTCAAATCAAGGTTGTTTTTAGCAATGCCATCGTCAATGATGTAGCGAACAACAAAAGGCGTCGCCAATTCCATTAAGCATTCTAATAGTTTCACGCTTGGGCAAAGGAAAACCTTAAAGTATTTCCCTTTTAAAGCACTAAGTGCTGTTTTTTTGTTTTCTTTTTTCATAAATTAGGCTTTTTTTGAATCATCGATTTCTGCTTGTTCGGTATGATCAAAATGGATTTCTCCTACAACTTCGAAGGGATTATTAAAGGTGTTGATGAAACGAATGCTTTTCTCGCCATCTCCCACGATGCGGTTATACGCTTTCCCTTCTTGAAAACCGCTTATGCCAACAACATGGTCAAAATTCCAAGTGATATCTCCATCCACAAAACCGCAGAAAAGATTAGGAATATCCACGATCAATGGTGAACGGGGACAACTAACAGTAAGCGAAAAAGTTTGATTATCTTCGTCGAAATCTCCTGGATGCATAACGTAAGGGATATATAAATCATAGACGTCTTTTGTTCCACCATAACAAACAAGAGAACTAAGGAATGTGTCTAAATCGAAAAGAGGTTCTCCTTTTTGAAAGTCCGTTTCTTTTGCAAGGGCGTTTAATTTTCTCGAAACGGATTTACTCTCCGCGAGAAATTCACCACGAAGGGAATTGCTATTCTTTAAAAGGGTAAAGCCATAATTTGCAAAAAGATAAAGACGAAGGGCTTCCATATTATCTTTCTCCACCCCATATCCTTTTTCGTAAGCTTTTGCTAAACGATAGCAAAGGGAGGAGAATGGGCCTGCTTCTTTTGTATCGCCCATTGTGAAACGAGCATAGGTTTCGGAAAAAGCCTCAAGAAGAATCTTGCAAGCAAAAGGTCTATCTCTTTCCACAGCATAAGCATTCATATAGCAATCCGAAAAATGAAGAAGACCCTGTAACGAACCTAAGCTCATGGCTTTCGCATAATTATCAAAAGCTGATGCGTAAGCGCCGAGTTTTTCTTCTACAACGCCAAGACGGGTAAGTGCTTCATCATCAAAGCGAAGCAATGGCGTCGAATACCAGGAAGCGGCAGCTTGAAGATCAGGTTTCATCGTTTCCGTTCCAAATTCAAAAAACTCGCCCATAAAAAAAGCGGCGTCAGGATTTCCCATACGAGTTTCAAATTCTAAGTATCGAAGATAGACATTTTCGGAAATCAAATTATGAGGAATCTTTCCTTGACGATAGGAAAAAACATAACGGTTAACAGCATCAGGGTTTTTCCTCATGTATTCTTCACCATAATAGGTGTCATGAAGTTCCTTTATAGTAGCAAAATCTAAAGTATATCCAGAAGCGTCACCTACTACCGCATCCGTACCACAAATAGGACAAAGTGCATTCATGTGATTATTTTTATCACTTGTCCATTCGCTCACCGTTCGTGCGCTATAGATTTCAAAACAGCAAAGACAAGTACATTTTTTTGATTGAAGAATGTCCAATTCATTGTCCTTTGTGTGCTTATAAATATCAGGAAATTGTTCTTTCGTATATTTCATGGTGTATAGTTTAATCCTTTATCTATGATAAAGCAAAAGCTGAAACGGACCCTTTAAAAAGTTTAAATATCGCTAAAAGACCTTTTATTATAAAATCTTAAAGAAATGGCAAAATGGAACGGTTTTAAAATTGCTCAATTGGCAAAAAGAGAAAGAAAAAATAGGATCTTCGAAATCGATTTTCTTCGCGGATTTGATTTGATTCTAATGATTGCCGTCCATTTTTGTTTTGCGGCTTCTTTTAGCGGAATCATGGGCATTCTTTTTAATCGTTTTAGCGTCCAGAATGGAACGATTGAAGCCATGAACCGTTTTTGCGAGAACGTTTTTTGGGGAATTATCAACTCTTCTGGTATAAAAAACCCATTTGGCCCTGGATCGTTTCACCTATTGTTTTTAGAGATTTTCTTTTCAGGATTGTTTGTTTTTCTTTCCGGTATTTCTTGTTCTTTTGCAAAGAATAATGCAAAAAGAGCCGTGCAATTAGCCTATGTCTCCGAAATTTTGACCGTGGGCTTGATTTTTGCAAGTTTCTTAGCCAAGAATTTCTTTGCAATGGGGAACGATAATACCCCTGCCATTTGTATTATCTGCGGTATTTTGCATGCGATTGCAATCGCTCTTCTTGCTTATTCGTTATTTGACCATTTCTTTCCGAAATTCTATCAAACTTTTATCGCGGCTATCGTTCTTTCTATTTTGGCTATCATTACTGCCTATTTTTACGCCAATCCAGAAACTGGAGAGATTTACTCCGCCTCCTTACCAAAAGATTGGTGGAAGCTTCTTCTTGGCTTAGCGCGATATGGGGATGATTATTTCTCGCCCATCCAAGTAAGTGCAACTCTTTTCCTCGGCGCTTCCTTTGGCAAGCTCTTTTATCGAGAGAAGAAATCTTTATTGCCCGCTTCTTTCCCCATTACCTGGGCAAAGCCAATTCTCTTTATAGGAAGACATTCTCTTATCATTTACATCTGTCATCAACCTTTTATGTATCTTCTTTTAATAGTTGTCTATCTTCTTTGTGGTTATAAAATAGCGTAGGAAAGTTATGGAAAAAAGTATTTACGATCAGTTTCATGAAACAGCGGAGAAGTTTCCGCGTAATCTTTGCATTCGTTTCGAGAATAAGACTTTAAATTATCGCCAATTTGATTCTCGAATCAGACAAACAGCCAGGAAATTGCTTGCTTTAGGCATACAGCCAAAAGACGTTGTTTCCGTTTCGATTCCAAATTGTATCGAAGCAGCAGAACTTTTCTATGCCATTTCTTATATTGGCGCCATTTCCTATAACATTCACCCACTAACTCCACCTGAAACCTTAAAAAAATTCATGGACCGCGCCCATTCGAAATTTCTTTTTTGCCTTTGGAATACTGGTTTTAAGAACCGCGATTATTTTCCACAGGACTATACGATTGTAGGAATTAACCCTTACATCCACATTAACTCTTTGAAATCCTCCTATTTCCGTGCCGTAGGAAGAAAAAGGAACGGTCTTTTACGTTACCATAAGCTCGCTAAGATGAAAGATAAAGACCTTTCCCCTTGTCATCCAGATGAAAACGATGACGCTATATATCTCAATACGGGCGGCACCAATGGTGAGCCAAAAATCGTTCGTATCTCCTCTAAATCCATCAATTATCTTGGAAGCGTATCCTACCAATTGATTGGAGGGCCTTATGAAAACATTAAGCTGTTTGCAGCCATTCCTCTTTTCCACATCTTTGGTTTAGGAATGGGATTAGTTACTCCTCTTTCTTTTGGCGGATCGACCGTATTAATGTTGAAGTTCAATACAAAAGAGGCGATACACTATATCAAAAAAGGCCAAACAAATACTTTGCTTGGCGTGCCTGCAATCTATAACGCTCTTTTGAGTAAGAGGCAATTCTATGGCGATTTCCTTAAGAAACAATTAATTGCGTATGTAGGTGGAGACGCCATATCACAGACCTTGTTAGACAATTGGAATACCACGATGAAAATCTTTGGAAGCGAAGCAAGGCTTTATCAGGGATACGGTTCTACAGAAGGCATGGTTTGCATGGTAAATACGAGTTTTAAGCGTTCCCGGAAAGGTTCTATTGGAAAACCTCAGCCTGGAGAAATGGTCAAAATCATGGGCCAAGATGGAAAAGAACTTCCTTTAGGAGAATCTGGGGAAATTTGGATATCTGGACCGATGACGATGAATGGATATCTTAATGATGAGGAAGGGACCAAAAAAGTTATAACGGAAGACGAAAAAGGCAGAATTTGGCTTCATAGTGGCGATTATGGCTATATGGATGAGGATGGTTTTGTCTATTTCCGCCAACGTTTGAAACGTGTCGTGAAGATAAATGGCGAAACCCTTTGCCCAGCAGATGTTGAAAATAGCATTCTCGAAATGCCTGAGATTTATTCCGCTTATTGTTATGGCGTTGCTAATGAGAGAAAAGGCCAGGTTTTCCGTGTTGTAGCCGTAACCCGCAAAGGAAAAGATCAAGTTAGTGACGAGGAAGCAAAGCGTTTGATTTTCGCAAAGATCAAATCCTCCTTACTTCCTGCTTATATGCCAGATAAAGTCATTATCATGAAAGAATTGCCACGTACACCAGTTGGTAAAATCAATGCAAAATTCTTTGAGGATCATCCTGATCCAGAAGAGAATTAAAAGATGCCTTTCGAAGCAAGCTCTAAGATTTTATCGAAGTCTATAGATAAAAGATGATGAGAAAGTTCATCTTTTTTGATGAAAAAGACTTTACCTTCCAAGGAAGATTTCAAAGTTCCGTCAAAATCCTTTGAACGGAAAAGAAGACAAAGATGACGCACACCTTCTTCAATCATGTTCCATTCGTAATAGGTGACAAATTCAAGCGAATGAACGTTAAGTCCCGTTTCTTCTTTCATCTCACGGATTACGGATTCTTCTACGCTTTCGTTTGCTTCCACATGGCCTCCAGGGAAATTAATCCCAGGCCAGTCTTTTTTCAAACGGTCAATAACTAAGAAAGAATGGTCTTCCTTATATAGCATGCACATATTCGTCAGAATGATTCGATTTGCCATGAAATAACTCTAACATAAGCAAAGGAAAGCAAGTAGACTAAATACATATGAAAATCCATCTTAATGAAAAAGAAGTCGATACCTATGGTTATTACCTTGAAGGACTTAGCAAAACAATCGATGAAGCCGATTATTTTAACGACATCCTTCATTCTGGAGAAAAAGTAAAAGAAAGAAAACGCCCCTATCCGATTAAAGAACTTTCTTACGAAGAATATTCCAAGAACCCTTACTATCAAATCGTGAGGCCTCACTCTAAAAAGGAGGGGGACGTGTACTTAAATTCCCATTTCTATGAGCCAAATCAAGGCTTTGTCTACGATGAGATTTCCTGCGATGATAAATATTTTGAAGAACGTACGCCTTTCGGCTTTTTTGCTAAAAGATTCCCTTTCCTCGCTTTAGATGAGAATAACACCACATGGATGAGCGTGACCCCTCATGAAATCAATACGATGGAAAAGCCTATTGCTGAAGCCCATGGTCAGGTAATCACCTTAGGATTAGGTTTAGGTTATTACGCTTTTATGGTTTCTAATAAGGATAACGTCTCTAAAGTAAGCATCGTGGAAATGAATCCAAAAATCATCGATATTTTTAAAAAAGAGATTCTTCCTTTTTTCCCTCATCCAGAAAAAATCGAAATCATTGAGAGAGACGCTTATTCCTTCTTGGATTCTTCTTTTGAAGGAGATTACCTTTTCGCAGATTTATGGCACATGCCAGAAGATGGACTACCTATGTATACGAAAATGCTTCCTTTTGAAGAGAAACACCCCTCCACTCATTTTGCCTATTGGATCGAAAGAAGCATGCTCGCTCTTATTCGAAGAGCCATCATGATTTTAATCGATGAAGAAATGCTAGAATCCGTGGATGAGAATTATCTACACGAATCTTCTTTTTCCGATCATTTGATTAATCAAATTCATTTTATTTTGAAGGACAAAGAGATTTCTTCTTTAGAAGAGATTAGAGAATTGCTTTCTTATCATTCTTTGAAAGAAATTGCTAAAAAGATTGTTTTCTAAACGACTTAACATATAAAAAATCTCTCTAGGAGTATAGAGAGATTTTTATTGTTGAAGGGAATTAGTCTTCTTCTTTGAAGAGCTTCTTTCCAAAGCAAGCAGCCATAGCGCTTAAGAAGGAAAGGAGATAGAAGACTACGCTAGTGACGCCAAGTGCCCAAGTTGCATTTTCGCTTTCTGGGTAATTGACTGGAATGAAGAAGATGTCAGCAGCCACTCCTTCTATCGTCCAGGCAATGCCTGCGATAGAAATAGCAACCATAACCGCGATAAGTAAGGCACCAATGCCAGAGAATTTATGAAGTTTTTCTCCGAATAATGGCATGATGATTCCTACGATAAGGGCAAGGATTGTCAAAGTGATGACTGAGGCGGAAAGTTTGCTTCCTGCTAAATATCCTGTTGTGCTATTCACCAAGAAGATGATAAAGCCAGGGATGAGAAGAACCGTCGAAGCAAGAAGAAGATAGCTCCAAATGGTTTGTTTTGCTAATAGCTTTTTCATATGTTATTTATCCTCCTTTTTCTTTTTCAAGGTGGTAAAGAGAGCAAGGCCTCCAAAGACAGCCACAAGTCCAGCCGAGATTCCAATCATGCTCTTATACATGATTCTCCAGGAAGTAGTTTGTTGGACGGTTTCAATGGTGACGTCGGTGTTGTTGAGGATATTCGAATGACAGACGCTATAGAGGATGTACTTAATGTCTTTCTTTAAGGCTTCGCACATCATTGGACTTTCGATAATCTTATCTTTATCCCAATATTCGATTCCTTTTGGTGAGCCGAAGCCACAGAAAGCGGTTGTGCCATAGAGGATGGATTCTTTTGGAGAAGCTTTGATATTAACACCTGTGAAATCCGTAACGTTGTAACCTTTAAAACCCCATTCATCACGTATGATATCTTGCATAACAGCTTTATTGCCGCTAGAAGGCAAGGCACCAATACGGTTGTAAGAAGTCATAACGCCAAGAGCACCTTCGGTATAGGTATCTTTTTTAGATTCGTCATTCACCCACTTAGATGGTTTTCCTTTGGCGGTGAAGGCTTTGTTCAAATTACGAAGTTCAAGTTCACGAGCAGCTTGTTCGTTTTGGAAGACGGCAATGCCAGAACGGTTGATTTCTTGGTCATTGAAAGCAGCGTGCTTGATATTAACGATACAGCCCATAGATTGAGCACCTTGAACAATAGCGGAGCCAATAAATCCGGAAAGGATTGGATCTTCAGAGAGATATTCTCCACCACGTCCGTTATAGCCATGACGTTTTAAGTTCATTGCTGGACCAATCATGATTGGTAAGCTCAAGTCAACAGAAGTTTCACCAAGGATAATCGCGCCGTTTTCATAAGCGAGTTCCTTATTCCATGTATAAGCGATATTGGTTTGAGCTGGAGTGACACGGGTACCCATATATTGTTTCTTATCATCTGGGCTTCCTTTGACTCTTGCTGCTTCGATATCATCCCAAGGCTGTCCCTGGAATTGTCCTTTATCGAAATAATTGGTATCCGCTCCACCTGGTCCATCGTCTGCGGCGTATTTCTCTAAGCCAACAGAAGGAATGCCTTGGAGGTTATGGAAAGCGTTGGAAGCGAAATCGAGGAATTCAGCTGGTGTAACTTGGTCAACAAGTTGGCTCCAACGTGGGTCATCCCAATCAGCGTTCTTGAAATCTTTAATGGTTAAGCCATTATCAACGCCCCATTTATAAGCGGAAGTATCACCTTTTACGAGATCGATCCAATCGCATGTAAGAAGTTTCTTCATTCTTTCGGAAGGTTTTAAACCGGTATAGGTCTTAGGGAAAGTGCCATTCCAATCATTACGAGTTAAATAAGTAACCGTATCTTTTTGGAAAGCATTCCAGTCCATGGCAGAATCGCCTTCGGAAAGTCTGTTTGTGATGTTGATGCCATTGTCTGCGACAGAGAAGGTCTTATCATCCACTTTGTTAGAATGCCCAGACCAATTCCATTCATAGACTTTAGAAGCATTTCCACCAAGCGTTCCGTTTCCTTGTTTAGCGAAAACGTTATTCAAGGCTTCGTGAGCATCTTTACCTAAAGCAAAATAATAGTTTCCATCATCGGCAATGAAGGTTTTTGCTTTGGTATAGTCATAGGAGGCAATGTTATTTAAGTCGACATGCATGGTGATGGTTTCACTTGCGCCGGCTTTGATTACGTCCGTCTTTTCAAAATCAACGAGTTGGATAGCGCTCTTTTCTACTTTGTTGGCAATGTCATATTCGGTATATGGAGTTTGTGCATATAATTCAACAGCGTGTTTGCCATCCACGTTACCTGTATTTGTAACGGTGACTCTTACTTCCGCGGTACGGTGATCGCCAGAAATGCTTACAGAATCCAACTTTTCTTCGAAATTGGTGTAGCTTAAACCATAACCAAATGGATAAACCACTTCTTGATCATAGTTCCATTCGCCTGCACTCGTGGCTAGTTCGCCTTTCCCTGTTGTATAGGTTCCCGCTTTTGCTGTTTTAGCGCTTGTTTTGCCTGCGACGACATCGGCATAACGGGTTTCATAATAACGATATCCGGTGTAGATGCCTTCGGCGTTAATTAAATAGCTATTGAGGTTAACCCCTGCGGCTTTTGTCTCATCATCCCATGGAGTGTCATCACCAAAGTTTTGAAGAGCTGGTGCAGTTAATCCGTTAGTAACATAGACTTCGCCTAAACGTCCAGAAGGATTGATTTTTCCTTGAAGGACTTGAGCCACGGTTCTAAAACCATAAGCACCTGGATAGCCAATCCACATAACGGCGCTAATCTGATCATCCTCTTCAAGTTCTTTGATTTCCATGACCTGGGTGCTGTTGATAAGGACGATAACTTTGCTGAATTTGGCTTTTGCTTCGGCAATGACTTCCTTTTCCTTATCGCTTAAGCCCATGATGTTGCCAGTTGTCGTATTTACGCCTTCCTTAAGGCCTTTCTTGCCTGGGCGGAAGTTTTTACTTTCACCACCTGGACGGCCAACGATAACAACGGCTGCATCCGCATAGGAAGCATCATCTTTAGCGTAGTTTGCATCAATTCCCGCTAATTCTGCAGGGCTTAATTCTGCGGCATCGTCGGTTAAAGTGACATCTTCATATTGCGGAGGGATTGCGCCAAAGCCTCTTCCTCCCCAAGCTTTATCGGCGAAGTAGGTCTTATAAGTATTTAAACGTCCTGGGTTTAATTGAAGACCTTCTTCTTGGAAACATTCGGTGATGGTGTTGCCATTATCGATGGTGTTTTTGTCTGCGATAGAACCACCGCTATTGCCATAAACTGGAGCATAGCTTCTAAGTCCAAAGAGAGATATTTTTGGATTGTTAGCAAGTGGGAGCGCGTTATCTTTGTTCTTTAAAAGAACGAACGATTCTGCAGCTTCGCGCATAGCTAAGTCTTTGTAGCCGGCGATTGCTTCTTTTGCGTTTTTGAATTTAGAAACGTAAGACCAGTTATTCTCCGATCCTTCGTTTTTCTTAATCACGGTCTTACTGGATTGCGTTCCCCAAGTTTGATCCATACCTTGAGGATATTTCTCCATGATCATGCCCATGACTGTGGAAGAAGACAACAATAAAACGCTTAATGCTGTCAAACCACGAAAAACATTTGTTTTAGGCATACTGCCCTCCTTATTATGTTTGAGTCAGATGACTTCAAACTTGTCGCTATTGTAAGCACTTACATTTCGAAAAAGAGGGCACTTGTACGGAATTGGTATGATTTTTGACTTTTTTGGTAAGCGCTTACTTTTTTAGAGGGAAAAGCAAAGAAACGTGGAAATGGTTGCCCTTTTGAGTGAAAGAATAGGTCCCTCCGTATTTCCTTGCGATGTATTTAATAGACTTCGTTCCGAAGCCATGATAGACCTGGTTTTCTTTCGTTGAGATAGGGAGCCCGTCTGAAGAAAAAGAGATTTTATCCGAAACATAATTCTCTTCATTCAAGGAAAGAAAGCTGTTTTTTACCGAAGCGGATATTTTAATTAAACGGTATTCCCCCTCTTCTTTTGAAGCAGCTTCAATGGCGTTATCGATTAAGTTTCCAAAAAGTGAAGAAAGATCGTTAACGCTCATGAAGGAAAAGGCGTTTCCATCAATGATATACGTGAAGGTGATGTTTTCTTCCGTACAGAGAAGAGATTTTTGGGTGAGAATGATATCTAGTGTGCTGTTGCCTGTTTTGGCATAATCGCCATAAACATCAATGCTCTTTTCTAACTCTTTGAGCGTTTGATTTCTTTCTTCTCCATCTAAGTTCTTTAAAGCAATGATTTGATGTTTCATATCATGGAACTTCATATTGAGAATTTCTTGTTCTTTTTTAGACATTTCTGCCTGGCGAGCTTGAAGTTCTAATAAAGAAGAGAGAGTTTCTTTTTCGTCTTCTAGTTCTTTTGCTTTAGATCCCGCTTCATGAGCGAAAGGGATAATAAATTCCAAGGCAATTCCTAGACACATTAAAATAACCGTATAGATTCTCGATATTATTGTCCATTGCTTCACGTATTGGCTAAGAACGGAGGAAACAACGATCAGAATCGTTCCGAAAAAGAGGCTTAAGGAATCTCTCTTTTGCCAACGATAAGGACGTTTTAACTTATAGACCATGAAAAAGAAACAGCCATATACAAGCAAATAAACTGCGAACCAAAGAAGAGTAACGCCCCATAAAGGCCAATCGCTGGCATTGTTTGGCATGATATCGTAAAAGAATCCGGTTAAATTCCAAGCGACATGCTGAACACCAAAGCCAATCATCGAAGCGCAAAGCAAGGTCGGAATAGATTCTTTGTATAGCGTAAAGGAAACAAGAAACAGAAAGAGACTAACAGCAATATAGTTGAAATTATAAAAATCTGTGTTTAAAGAAGGCACCCAGTATAAAAAGCAGGGAACAATGAAAACAAAAGGGAGAGCAATCCAGAAATATTTCCTTCTTCGGGAGAACATCATCAAAATAAGAAGAGGTATCAACAACTCCAAATAGAATTGGTATTTACCGAGAAAGAGAATTTTAAATAATGGGCTTCCTTTTTCCATAAGCAGGTTTCCTAAAACGAATTTCCATAAAATTCAGCTAAACGTACAGCAAATTCTTTTTTATGAGAACGCGAGAGAGGAAGGTTGGAACCATCTTCCATCAAAACAAGACCATTCTCAAAAGAAGATACTTTGGAAATGTTAATAATGATGCCTGAGTTGATCTTAACGAATATCTCAGGATTTAAAAGATCCTCAATCATTTTCAAAGAGCCACGAATACGTACTGGTTCCATATCGATTTCATGTAAAACGATATAGTGATTCACCATTTCGATATAAAGGACCTCTTCATTATGTATGCGTTTAGCAAATCCACCGATACGAAGGAAAAAAGAGCCATTAAGGAAATTTCGTTTCTTCTCCACTACTTTTTCCATTGCAAAGGACAAATTTGGGAACGTGACTGGCTTAATTACAAAGTCAAGAGCTTGCACTTTATATCCATCCACAGCAAATTGAGGAAGATTCGTTGTAAAAATGATATCGATTGCTTTGTTCTTTTCCCGTAATTTCTCCGCTACTTCCATCCCGTTTAAACCGGGCATATCAATATCCATAAGAACGGCATCGAATTCCTCTTCGGTATCCAAAAACTCATAGCCATTCTGAAAAATAGAGGTCTCCAATGATAAGGAATTCTCTTTGGCGTAACGCTCGAGAAGAACAATATCATTTTGAGCGACGTTTAATTCGTTTTCTACAACAGCAATTCGAATATTCAACATAAGTTATATTTTTATGATAGTAAATTCCCTTTCGTTTTGCAAAAACGTAAGAGTTGACTTAATCGGTTCTTTTTCTGACTTATTTTGAACTAGAAAGCCCTTACATCATTGATGATAATAATAGAGAACACTTAGGTAGGAATCATATTATGTTGATTAATAAAAATTGGACAGTTTATGAAGAGGGGCACAAAGATAAGGCAATTCAAGTTGATTTACCCGATGACCGTATGCTTTCCACAAAGAGAGATATCAACAATCCTGGTGGAGTAAACATTTCTTTCTTCGCTGGTGGTAAATACATTTACGAAAAAGATCTCGATATTTTTCTTGAAGAAGGTGAAAGCGTCTTCTTTGAATTTGAAGGAGTATATGCTCATCCAACGATCATCATTAATGGTCAAGAAGCCTGTCATAGAGAATATGGCTACGCCGATTTTATTTTTGAGGCGACCCCCTATATTAAAAAGGGTACAAACCATATCGAGGTGATTGCCGACAACTCTCACGAACCAAATTCTCGTTGGTATACGGGAAGTGGCATCTACCGCCCTGTGCATATGTGGATTCTTCCAAAAGCGCACATTCTTCCTAGATCCATCAGAATCACGACAACAAATTATCAAAAAGGAGAAATTCTTTTAGAAGCTCAGTTTTCACAAATTGGCAAAGGAATTCTCCGTATATTGGATAATGGGTCCCCTGTTTTTGAAAAAGAATTCGAATCTGAAAGCCTAAATGAGCTCATCTCCATCCCAAACGCCAAACTATGGAACGTTGGGAGAGGAAATCTTTATGAAGCAGAGATTCATTTCGAAAAAGATGAAGCAAAAACAAAATTCGGCATCCGTCAAATTGAATTAAATAAAGACAAAGGTTTTCTTATTAATGGGGAAAGAGTCATTCTTAAAGGATGCTGTATCCACCACGATAATGGTCTTTTAGGAGCCATCGACGATAAGGATGCGGAAAGGCGTCGTGCGGATTTGTTATTCAAGAATGGCTATAATGCCATCCGTTCTGCACATAATCCAATATCCCGTTATTTTATGGATGAGGCGGATCGTATCGGTCTTTTGATTCTTGATGAATATGCGGACGCTTGGTACATCCACAAAACGATGTACGATTGCGCCTCATTTGTCACAAAGACGTATAAAGAAGATCTGAAGGATATGATTGATAAGGATTACAATCATCCTTCCGTCGTTATGTATTCCTTAGGCAATGAAGTTGCAGAAACTTCAGAGAAACGTGGCATCCAATTCGTGCGAGACATGTATCAGTTTATTAAGGAATATGACGTTACAAGACCTATAACTTGTGGGGTGAATATTTTCTTTAACGCTTTATATAGCTGGGGCTTAGGTCAATATTCTGATAAGAAAGCAGCACGTGACGCTAAAAAGAAACCAACGCAAAAGAAAGCCTCTGTAGGCTCACAATTCTTTAATGATTTAGCCGGTCTTTTAGGCGCGGATTTCATGAAAATGGGCGCGACATTACATCGTTCTGATATCAAAACAAGAGATGCGTTTAAGGAATTAGACGTTGCTGGATATAACTATGGCATTAAACGTTATAAAAAGGATTTGAAGAAATATCCCGATCGTTTCATCGTGGGATCGGAAACTTTTTGCTCAGATGCTTTTACCTTCATTAAGGAAGTCGAAAGGAATCCCCGCCTGATTGGCGATTTCGTATGGTCCGGATGGGATTATTTAGGCGAAGCAGGTGTCGGAAGCTGGGTTGCTTTAGAAAGAGAAGGCATGAAGGAAGATAAGACAAACTGGTTATTGGCTGGTTCTGGAAGATTAGACATTTTAGGCCACCCCTGTGCGGAAATGACCTATACACGCGTAGCCTATGGCTATGAAAAGATTGGTATGGCCTGTGTCTCACCTAAGGATCTTTATTATGGGCATAGCGCATCTTCTTGGAAGTTAAGCTGGGCCCACCGCTCCTACGACTATACGGGTTGGGAAGGTAAAAAAATGGTTGTTGAGGTGTATTCTAAAGAACCTAAAGTTGCCTTGTATCAAAACGGAAAGTTAATCGGCATGCAAAAACAAAAAGGCCAGGGCCGTTTCTATTTCAAAATTAAATATGTTCCTGGAACCGTCGAAGCGATTTCTTATGATGAAAACGGAAAGGAATACGCAAGAACCTCTCTTTCAACAGTAAAGAAAGAAACCTTCTTTGAGGCTATTCCAGAGCAAGATACAGTCCGTTCTGATGAAACTGCCTATATTCGTTTAAATTTTGTTGATCAAGATGGCAAGCAAAAGCCATTAGAGAATAACGAGATTAAAGTTTTATCTGTTACAAATGGCAAACTTCTTGGTTTAGGAAACGCATGCCCCTATTACACAGGTTCTTATTTAGATAATGTCACCACTGCATATTATGGAAGAGCACAAGCGATTATCCGTCCATTGAAAGAAGGCAAAGTAACAATCGTCTTTGAAACGAAATGTGGTCAAAAAACGGTCAACATCCTAGCAAAAGATGCTCCAAAAGAAGAAGATTTCCATATTTAAAGTTTCTCATATCATGAAGCGGCTTAACGCCACTTTTTTAAAAGTTCATTCTATTCTTTCTTTATAATAGAAACAGGCTTCTTTCTCAAAAAAGACAAAAACGGAACGGAAGAAGAAATCAAGGCGCTTATGAATGAGAGCCCAAGCAAAATGAACGCACTAAGCCAATCAAAGAAATAAACGCTGACTGCTAAGCCTATCTTTTCTATGGCGAAGAGATTCAAAAAATGAACGGAAACAACGCAAAGAATCGTCGCCAAAATAAAATCGAGAAAAGCAACGAATAAAGACTCCGTGAGGAAAATACGGAATATCTCCATTTTTCTTGTTCCTAAGGACCTTAAAATGCCAATTTCTTTTGTGGAAGAGTAAATCGTTCCAAGTATGAAATAGCAAAAAAGCAAAACAGATAAAATTCCGAGTATTAATCCAACATAAGAAAACGTGGAAGATAGAAAAGAAAGTTGTCGATGAAAAGTGACGACTTTTCCTGATACAGGATTTTTCAAATAGAAGCGTTCATTTGTCTTTTGATTGAAACTGTCTTTTAACAAATCATACATTTTTATCTCTTTTCCATCTAAATCACAAAGCAAGTTGGAATATCCAAAGTTTATTGGATCGGTCAATTGGTCAAAAATTTCCTTGCTAACTAATGCTTTCTTTGCGTTTTCACCGAAGGGATCGTCAAAAAAACCAATCAAAGTAAAATCAAATGTCTTTTTATCTGTATAAGTTTTTATATTTTGATATTCACAATGGATCACATAATTCTTGTCTTTCTTATATTTTCCATAGACGTAATTTTCAAACAAGTCATCAAGATATTCTTTCGTTTCCGTTCCAAACGGATTCATTATTCCTTCATCAAAAGCCTTCTTAAAGATAAAGTCTTTCATCTCATTTGAAATAAATTGCCTATAGTCGTATTCATTTGTCAAAAAAGAAAAATAAGCAAATGCTTTCATTTCGTTTGTTAATAGCGAGGAAGGATCTCGTAATGCTCCAGAGTGATAATAATCTAAACAATATTTTTCAAACACGGAGTTGTTTGGAAGATGGTTAAGCAAATAATGAAAGATGTGTGTTTTCTTTCCTCGGTTAAAGAAATCAGATGGGGAAGAGAAGGTGCAATTTGTTTCCACTTTTTCCCAATAACCATCTTTTAAAACGAATTCTATGAAAGATGCGGTTTGATCATTCTCTTCCAATGTTTTTGTATCATCCACTTCTAATATCGTGGATTTAAGAGAAGAAGAAACGATAATTTGCGAGGAATCAGCAATATTTTGATATTCTCCTAAAAATTCAACAGTCGATTCTTGAACAGCATCGGTTGCAAACCTATCAAACCCATAAGAATACGGTCCGTTTCCGTTATTCATTGGAGAAAGATTACTCTTAATAGGATGAAAGCCATAGCCATCCTTCAATTTAGACTCAAAGCTGGAAGAGCAATAAATATTGCTAGGATAATTGTAAGATATTTCGTTTCTGAAAAAATCGTATTCTAAAGAATTATCTTTGATGTAATTTTGAACTTCTTCTTTGCTAAACGAGAACAATTTATCTAGATGTTCATGATAGTTGCTTATGGTGTTTGTATTTAAAAAACCGCTGATTGTAAAATAATTTCCGGAAAAACAAATTGTCTTTCCTAATAAATCGGAAGGGCTTTGCAAAAGAGAACCGCTAATTACGTTTGGACATGCATGATTAGTGAAATCTTTAAAACCGATATTTTGAAAAATATAGAAATGATAATCTGTTAAAGCGATTTCACCAGCTTTCTCTGGTAATTTACCACAAAGTAAGGAGAAGCCTAATTGAGTCATCCTATTTTCAGAAATATTTAACAAATTTGGTGATTCATTTATTTCTGGAAGAGAAATTGGATAAGATTCAAAGGAGGAGCCAAGTGAGGAAGAGAAAGTACATGTCCCGTCACTTAAAACACCATAAGTCCTCTCAAAATGCTCTTTGGTTTCTTCGCTAATTCGTTGGGTAGTAAAATAATCGTCATTATCGTGTTTTGCTTCATAGCTAACAGAAAAATGCCTATTTTTTCTAGAAGTAAGCGAATGGTAGATGGAATTTGCTGGAGAATAGTTCGCTATAACTTCAGAAACAGAAAACAAAGATAGAGACAAGAAAGAAAAGAGTATCGTAAAAGCCAAGCGTATTTTTCGCGTAGAAAGATAATGAAAACCCATCTTGAGCGAAAAGTTCCAAGGTAATTTGCTTTTCTTTAAACTATTATTGGTTTCTTCTTTTTCGCTGTTTGGATTTAAATGAGGTTCTTGATTTATTCGTTGGTTTACTTTTTCTTCAAGGATTATTCCTTCCCTCATTTTAATGATACGGTCCGCGTATTTTTCGGCGAGGCTATTATTATGCGAAACTACGACAACGAGTTTGTCTTTGCTTTCTCGTTTCAATATTTGAATGATGCTTTCGCCCGTTTCTTCATCTAAGGAGCCACAAGGTTCATCAGCTAATATCATTTTCGGTTTTTTAATTAAGGCTCTTGCTATAGCCACCCTTTGTTTTTGCCCACCAGAAAGCTCTTGAGGGAACTTCGATTCAATATTTTCTAAATCCATTTCTTTTAGTAATCGAGAAATGTCATCTTGATTGTCTTTTTTCCCTTGCAAACGTAAGGCGAGCTCAATATTGTCCTTAACATTAAATTCATCTAGTAGATTAAAATCTTGGAAAACAAACCCAACATAGTTCTTTCGATAATCGTCCACTTCTTTTTGTTTCAATTGTTTGAGACTCTTTCCATTTACGATCATTTCTCCCGAATCAAAAGAGTCCAAGCTGCCTAAAATATTCAGCAACGTTGTCTTCCCAGAACCAGACTTTCCCAAAATGAAAACTAAGCCATTATCCGGAAGAGACAAAGACACATTTTTCAAAGCGATCGTTTGTTTCTTGTTTTTTGATCGATATGTTTTTTGAATGTTTTCTAGGATTATTATTTGAATGGTTCTCCGTAAGCCTTTTTAGATATCTGAGTTAGCTTCAATTTAAGAATATTTTTTACATTTTATTCGTTAGGATGCGTTTATTCTATGTTTATTTACAATTTTTATTCTCTAAAACTGTATTTGATTTCAGTTTTAATTTTCCCTAGT
>ULYE01018152.1_pt1 | contig 84490 bp, 57 predicted proteins | sample 1961921 | NCBI WGS metagenome assembly ULYE01 (sample SAMEA4835856, study PRJEB28245) | human gut metagenome | biome: gut microbiome; material: fecal sample | place: Denmark | collected 2008 | reverse complement strand
TTTTTTTGTGTTTATAGGCTTAAATAGAATTTCCTAATCAACACAAAAAGGCATCCGTATTTGGATGCCTGTAGGTTCATATTGATAATGTCTAATTTAGCACGTCGTTTTAGTTTTGCTTTTTAAACATCGAATCAAATTGATTATTTTGCAGCAAAGCCTAAGGTAATAGAGATTTTACCTGTTTTTGCATTGTCTTGATCATCTTGCATGGTTCCTTCAAGCCACACAGCAACGCCAACTTCGACCGTTTCACCTGCAGCAACATTTTCTTTAACAATTTGTTTTGCAAGAGTCTCATCAGTTGCAGAAGCAACGGTTTCAAAGCTATTTACTGGGGTAGGATTGCAATCAAGTAAAGTTAATGCATCGCCTGCATCATCTGTTGGAGCAATATATTTTTTTGCGTTTTCTTCGCTGACTGGCTTCTTTTGGAAAAGGTAATCGGCTTTTGTTTTTGTTGTTTTTAAGAAACCATTTTCTGATTTTGCGCCAACAATAATTGCAACACGTGTCCATTGTTGCAAAGATAAATCGTGACCTGTTTCGGTTCCACCAATCGCAGAAGAACCATCTAAATAAAGATTAACGGTTCCTTCGCCCTTATTGGTGATTGAAACAATATATTGTGTAAAGAATCCAGTCTCAGTAGAGACGTCTTTTACTTTATAATAACTTTTTGAATTACCAGCTTCCGCTTTCCAATCTGGTTGGGCAAAAGTTAATCCATTTGTTGAAGAAACGTCAGCGGTTTTTGAAAAGGCGCTAGCGGCTTCGGTAGTTTTTCCTTCAGTTCCCTTTGCGGTGGCATCAGTAACACCGGTGATACTGATATTTAGATTGCCCTGCGTTCCTTGTGCAGTGATTTTATTGTAGACTGCCGTGGCCGTCTTGTTGGTGGTGAACCACGCGAGGGTCCCGGTTGCGCCCGCGGCCAACGTGCCTGCGGTGAGGACGGATAGCCCGAGCATTATCTTTGTCTTGTTGTTCATAGTGTGTTTTTTCTCTTTCCGCGGATGCCCGGATATGGCGAAACACCCGCTTGTGCGGGCCCATCGGCGTTCTCGGCAGCGCGGAGGAGGGGGGGTAACTTTTTTAAATAAACGCAACTGAAAAAGAGACCTATATAAATAAAATTAGGGAATAGAAAATATACCGAGGATAATCATATCTCTATAACGTTTTTAATGCGCATCTCACAAAAGTAAAAACATTTTCGTTTAAAAACCTTAATCGCGCTAAGCCATTAGTGTGTTAAATTAAACGTGAAATATAGAGTATAAGTTAGGAGATCTAAAATGACTATGGCAGAGATCATTCAAATAATCATTGGAATACTATCGTTATTAGCAACCATTAGTATACCTATTATGATACATAGATCAGATATAAAAAGAATTGAAGAAGATGCAAAGAAACAATTAGAAAGAGATGCCGAAATGTTTATTCGCATCAATTATGAAGAGATTGAATATCTCCCTTTGTGCATTTTCGCAAATGCAGTGGGGCCATATACTCAAAATAGCAGAAAAATTTATAACAACTTCAATGCTTGTCCAAAGGAAATACAATTCGAAATTCTTAAAAAGAGGAACATTCCTTTCGGGTTGATAAAAAATAAAAACGTATTTGATGTGTACATCTCTTCTTTTGAAAAGCAATCTTTGAAATATAAGCTTTGGGATAGAACATGGCTATATGACAACGCTAAATATTTTCATAGGTCTATTCAGCTTTATCGGAATATTAAGCTTGATACGATGAACCCCCACGTTTTTACACCGATTCATCCAAACAAAGCGATTCAAAGTGTTGCTCCAAATTTTAAAGAGAGCTTAACCACCTATACTTCAGAATTTCTAGAAATATCATTGAAGGGGGACACGCAAATAAATTTAGCTGAATCGTCATTTGTCTCCCCTTTTAACGCTATCAATCAGCTCTTTTATATTGAAAACTCTGAAAGGTGCGGTGAAGATACAACATGCCTTTGGATCATGCGTTTCATTTTCAGCTCCTGCATAGCTTTTTGGCGTAATAACTTAGTCGAAAACAGCAATGATGATTGGAGACAACTGAATGTCAGTGATGACATGATACAAACATATGAAGACATGTATTACGACACTTTACTGACGCTATTTACAACATATGGAAATTTAAACGATACCTATATGAGCAATCACGCTAAAGAAACAAATAAAAAGAAGAACTGAAATTTAAAATCAATAAACACAACAAATAATTATTGAAGAAATAACATCGTGAAGAAATTTACACGTATTTTAAGCGAACTGATATATGAAAAGCCTATTGTTGCATTATTGCCCATTGTATTTTTTTATCACATCATGCGGGGGCAATGGTTTCTTCATTTAGCGATTCTTCATTAAGTTCTAAAGAGGGGTGTCCTTCGCTAAGAATCTTCCGAAATAGAACCAAATACCAAGGTTCTATTAAGAAACAATACACTGGATATGTAACATGTCTCCTTTAGCTGGAACGATGTTTCCATCGATTTTCTTACCATCGACATATAATTCACAAGGTTTGCTCTTCTTTCCTTTAAAAAGAACTTCGATTTCATATACGCATCCGCGGTATTTACGGGTGATTTTTGCATTATTGATGTGACTTGGAAGGGTAGGATCGATATAAAGCCCCTCTTCCATAGGGCGAATGCCAAAGAAATACTCTTTTAAAGCAATATCCATCCATGTAGCAGTGCCAGTTAGCCAACTAACGGCTGCTTCACCGCCACGGAGAGCAAATGGAGCGCGAATATTGGAGGAATAGATATATGGTTCGGCGTTGTAAGCGTCCACGCCAATCTTTGAAATAATATGGTCCGGTAAAAGCTCAGAATAGATATGGTATGCCTCATCTGCCCGGTTAAGTAGGCAAAGAGCAATAATGGACCACGTATTTGCATGGCAGAAAATTCCTCCGTTTTCACCAATTCCAGGTGTGGCCCAGGAGATTTCTTCTTCCTTTGATGGGTAATTTGGTCTTAGTGGGGGATTTTGAATAACAAGACCAAATGGGGAATCGCAATTCTTCATAACCGCATCCATCACGAGATTTGCTCGAGTATTGTCACTTACACCAGCTAAAACCGCCCAGGCATTAGAATTAATCCATACTCTTCCACAAGGCTCTTTCTCTCCGCCTATACGAACACCAGAGTCCGTTATAGCACGGATATAATGGTCCTTTTCAAACATCGTTTCATTAAGGATTTTGGTTTCCTTTTGGGCAAGTTCTTCATAGAAAGAGGAAGGTTTCCCCAGCCTTTTTTCGATTTTTGCCATGATTTTCAATGCTAAAACGTATTGTTCTGCAACCATGACGGATTGGCCTTTTCCCTTACGACAAACCGTATTGAGATTATCATTCCAATCGCTTCCAAGCATTAAAGGAATATCGTCTTTACCCATATGCTCATGGGTGTGACGGATAGATGCCTCAAGATGCTCTAAAACCGTTCCTTCTCCTCCATCATAATAAGGAACTTTTTCATTTAAGAAAGAATCGTCTCCTGTTTCTTTGAGGATTTGATCCACGGTGTATATCATCCAAAGATGATCATCGCTTCGATCGCTTATGTCGGATTTCTTTTTCTCGATGTGGAAGAAACGATGGGTCGTTTTACCACATTGGAATTGTTCACTCATGATTTCTTTAATCCGTTCTTTAACACGTTCTGGACGCACTAAAACTTGTGAGATGGAATCCTGCGAAGCGTCTCTTACCCCAAAACCACGGACTGTACCTGTCGCGTAGAAAGAAATCTCACGGCAAACAAGGAAATTGACATACGCTTGATAAGGCGTCCAAATATTGGCCATACGGTCTAACTCTTTATCGTTTGTAGACACATGGAATGTTTCATCCACTTTTTGCCATTTCTTTAGCACCCCTTCGTAGAGTTCATCTAGATAAGAAAGATCTTTGAAACGATGAACGGTTGAAGGAATGTCTTCTTTTTTATCCATCGTGCCAAGAACAATAGCAAAGTCCTTTTCTTCATCTTTCTTTAAAGAAAGCTTATAAGAGAAAGCAAATATGCCTTCCCCACCTAAAAGTTCGGTGTTAGGGCAACCTCCTTTTTCGATTGCTTCCGGATTAGATAAATCACGATATGCGCCTAAGAAGTCTTTTCTTATGGCCGTGTAAGAATCACTTTTAAGGGTAGAAGTTAAAAAGACATATGGCGTTTCTAAAGGACGTGCTTGGGCATCAATGAAATAGTCATAGACTAAAGCATCCGTTTCTTTGTTATAGAAGATGTTATTGCTTTGTTTCGTGTAACATTGCCATTGCATCTCACGAAGATACTCCATGTTCCCCATCTCTTTAGCAACATAGATTTCTAAATCGGCAGGATGGTTAGAAGCCACTTTAAGGCGATACGTTAAGGCGTTTTCTTTGCCTACAAAGGCAATCACAGAGACGCTAATCCCATCTTTTTTCCCTATATATTTGCTATACCCTCTTCCATGCCTTGACTCAAAGAAATCAAGAGGGGTGTTTGTAGGAATAACAGATGGGTTCCATACCTTTCCCGTTTGTTTGTCCTTGATATAGATAAACAAGCCTTGAACATCCGTAGGTGTTAGAAAGAAGCCATAACGGCCAATACGCCAAATCTCTGGGGATTTATACCAGCTAAGATTCCCACCCGCTTGAGAAATCATTGTGAAGAACGTCTCGTTTGTAAGATAGTTCATCCAAGGGGAGGGCATATCATGTCGATGAAAAACAATCTCTTTGTTCTCATCGTCGAAAGTGTAGAAAGAGTCTTTGTTGTCACGAGGCTTAAGCATGTTGTTCTCCTAAACATTGTAGTTGGTGCTTATATGTTACACGAAAAGGAAAATAGAAACGCCTCTGTTTTTTCGATAGGTAAAAAAGCGAGAATTCAAAAAGAAAAGCTACCATAACAGGTAGCTCATTCTTTCATGTGTTTTAGGCAGCAAGTGGGTCAACTCTTAAGAAGGTGATGCCTGCCATAAGGCTTTCGCCTACACGGCACCACATTTTAAGGGTTTCGTTGTAGTAGGTATTTCCACTTCCTAAAGGGTATCCCTCTTTAGCAACAAAGCCATTTTCCTTTAAGCGCTCAATAAATTGAGGCATATAGGTAGAGGAAACAGTGTCATCTTCTAAGGAAGAGGCTGCAGCAAAAGTGGTGTTATAGAGTTTCACCCAATTATAGGCATAGCCATACTTTGGATATTCATCGTAGTTATCCACAATGCCCCAATTCCCTTCAATTTCTTTGTTATAAAGGAATGGTAATTGGCTGGCTGCATCTTCACCAAAGCTGCTAGCTAAAGTGGTGTACACTTCTTTTGCGCCATCTTTCCATGTCTTTGGTTCAACCCAATCGGTCAAAGTAGAGAAATCCACGTCCATTGGAGCGTTGGTTTCATTCCATTTGCTGAATTCAACATGTTCCTTTCCTTTGTAGATATCTTCTCCGTTAAATTCATATTCAATACGATCAAGAACGGTGATGTCATTTCCATAGGAACCTTTTGCTATTCCAGTGGTTAATTTTAAGGAAGATGGGATGATGTTCTTAGCATTATCTCCGCCTAAGATATGGGAAGAGATATCTTTGACTTCTTCATGTAATTGATAGACGTTTTTAGAAGTAGTTTCGTCTTTCTTCACTTGTTCAAAGAGAAGAGGAGAAACATCCATATTCAATAAGGTTCCAAAGGATTTTGTTTGGAAGGTGGCAGAAGAAGAATAGGCAACACCATCCTCTCCTACCTTAAATGGAATGACTGTATCGCTAGAATAACTATGGGATTTGCGATAATACCCATAGCGAATATGCACTGGATCGCCGGCAGAGCCTTCAGAGGTATCTACGGATTCTTCATCAAAGAGGATGGTATCCACATAATAGTTTGAAGAAGAAGTATCGTGCTTAAAAGCAGTGATGGTGGTCTTGTAATTGTTAGAAGAAGTGTCTGTTTGAATGGTAGCGGTGAAGGTATTCATTAATCCATATGTGCCATAAACGGTGCCTAGAGCCTTCTTCATTTCCATTTGCTCATCATAGCCTGCATCACCATAACTTGCTGATTCAGCCGCTTTGATTACCTTTAATTGAGCTGTTTCTTGGAAGGTAACCGTGACATCGAAATACATCGTCTTACCATAGGTATCTTTTCTAAGTGGTGTCTTAGCATGTAAGGAGACAATCTTACCTTCACTTACTGTTAATTCCACTAATTTGACTTCACCGACATCGAAAGAAGCAATATCGTTGACGAGTTTTCTTCCTTTATATCCAAAATAGGTATAGACACTAGAGCCTTCCGTGGTACGGAAAGAGGCTTTTTCAAGCACGGAAGATGGAGTAATGACTTCCTCTTCCCATTTCTTGCCTGTATCAGTGGAAACCACTTTATTCTCTGCGGATAAATACGTATCGAAGGCATTTCCGTTCTCACCTTTCTTTAAAGAGGAGAAAGTAGTGGACTCAACGCCTTTTGTCTTTCTTCTAATCTGTCTTTCGGTAGGTGTATAAACAACTTGATCTTCTTGTTCAACCACATCGGCTTCTTGGCCTTCATAGCTATAGATGACTTTAGCCGTATAGGCACCTGTATCCCCCAAGGAAGCAAGTAAGGTATCATCTAAGGCTTTTGCTGGTAAGGCATAGGACGCTAAGAAAGAATCCAAAGATGTTTCTTTGGTTCCACCAACCAATTTCATATAGGCATGGAGGCTATCGATGGTAGCAGTATCTTGTTCACTTCCTAAGAAATTAGGAACGAAAGCAAATTCCAATTCATCTTTGGCATCGTTTAATGCAAATTTTACCGCAGCCATGCTTCCAGTAAGAGAGTTTGCACCAACTAAATAGGCAAAGGCTTCGATAAGCGTGGCATTTTTCGAATAGTAATAGTTGTAGTTCAATTGAATGTCGCTTGCTTGTAATTTCTTTAAAGCGTCCACTAACGGATTCAATGTCTTTGTATCCTTAACAGGGAGAACTTCTTTCGTCTCTGGATTGGTGTAGGATACGGCATTTTCCACTACAGGAGCGGTTTTGCCTGAGAAGTTATAAAGAATGGTTCCTTCTCCATCATAGGAAGGTAAAGCAAGATAACCTGCATCGGCATAATCATAATAAATATATTTGTCCGTATATTCAGTGAGATACGTTTTTGTAGTAGCAGTTTCACCAACGCTCACCGTCTCGCTGATCGTGAAATTCGTGCTTTCAGCCGCCTTCTTAATTAAATTGAAGACATCTTCCGCTTTATAATCTGGGCTTGGATCTTCAAAAGACGTTTCGCTATTGCTGGTATCTGGATTTACAGACACATCCTGACTCCCATTTACAGATGAGCTAGGAAGGCTTGAACTAGGATCTCCGCATGAAGCTAATAACATAGCAAGCGAGACCACTAACAATTTTGAACTTTTTTTCATTAGGAATACCTCGAATATGGATTAATGTAAGGAAAGATCAAAAAATTTCAAGAACAAAAGAGAAAAAACACCTTTTATTTTTAAAAATCATCAAAAAATCCGTTCTCAAAGAAGAAAATCAATGAGAAAGGGTTGTAGCAATTCTATTTTTCAAGCAAAGCAGAATGAAGAATATAGTCTGCCGTTGAAGTGTTTGTTGCAATCGGTATATCGACTAATGCAGCAATTCTTAATAAAGCTTTCACGTCTGGATCATGAGGTTGAGCTTGTAAAGGGTCCCACAAGAAAATCACAATATCGATTTCTTTTTCGGCGATTTTCGCACCAATTTCAAGATCACCACCAAGGGGACCGGATAAATATCCTTTTACTTTTAGGCCTGTCGCTTCGGAAATAAGCTTAGATGTAGTGCCTGTCCCACATAAAGAGAAATGAGAAAGAACTTCCTTGTTCTCTTTAGCCCAACGAATAATGTCCGGTTTCTTATTATCATGCGCAATTAAAGCAATTGTTTTCATACGTTGTTCCTTGTTTATAACTTAGCTATTTATTTAGCCATAGGAATAGTAACATAAATCACATCCGAAGCCTAAAAGAGAAGTTGGACATTCAGGCATTGAATAATATAAACGATCCGTAACATTCAAGTTATCCCCGCACCTTAGGTATGAATAAAAATTCTCGTAACGAAAAATGAGTTTTATACCGCTAAAGATGCATTATGTGCCCCTTTAATTTGCTTTTATTCCGTTTTCTTTTATATTAGAAACGGAGTTTGAATATGTTGGACGCTCTTAACGACATTGTTTTAAAAGGGGTTTTGGGATATTCCATCCTTCCTACGCTTTTCATCTATTCCATCGCTTGTGTTTTTCTTTTGCTTCCAAATAGCAAACGTTTGAAAAAGGCAATAACCGCATTGGTTCTTTTCATCATTGAATTCGTTGTTCTGGTTTGTCTTTATGCGTTTGTAGACCTTCCTTTTTATAATTCAATTATCACTTATTTCGGTTTTCCTCCTCTCTTAACCTTGTTCTTATTTGTTCTATATACAATATGGTTTGAAAAAAGAGACGCTAATAAGCAAATCACCGTCGCTTCCATTTATTATTTGGTGTTTTATTCTATTTCTGCCTTTTCAGGAATGCTTGGAAATTGCCAGGACTATCAATGGCATCTAAATACAAATTTTGACTTTACTTCTTTTTCAAATATCGTTCTTTTGCTTTCACTTTCCTTACTTTTCCTTCGTTTCAACATTTCCAAAATCGAATATTTCCCCAAATATAGCAAATACATGTCCTTATGTTTTTCCGGATTTTGCATGACTATTTTTCACTTTGTCCGTAACATCATTCTTCCGAAATTTAAAGAAACAAACACCCTTTCACCGTTTTTATTCTTGTATGCCTTGCTCATAATTATCGCGATTATTTTCTACATCATGTTTTACCAAATCGGAAAAGAATACAAAGAAAAAGTGGACGCTAAGCTTCTTTATGAAAACGAAAAGAATAATGAGCAAATCTCTCGTCTTACAAACGATAACTATGAAGCTCTTCGTAAAATCCGTCACGATATCAAAAACCAATATGCAATGATGGGACTACTTATCAAAGACGAAAAATATGATGAACTAAAGAAATATTATGCGGAGTATACAGAAAAATGGAAGAACATACTCGACTACACCAACTGTGGGAATAAGGTGATTGATAACCTCATCAATCTTGAAAAACTAAAAGCCTCCGAAAAAGGAATTCAAATCGATACAAAAATTGCTATACCGCCTCTTCTTCCTTTTTCCAACACAGATTTATGTTCCTTAATCACCAATATTTTAGATAACGCCATTGAAGAGATCGAAAGAATTCAAGATCTAAAGAACAAAAACACAGTATCGGTTCAAATCGGCATCCATGAAAGTTATTTTATTCTTAGTGTTTCTAATCCAACAACCGATTCCAAAAACAAAGACCTAATCAGTAAAAAACAAGATAAAAACAATCATGGATACGGTTTAAAAATCATCAAATCCATCGTGAAAAAATACAAAGGCAGCATGCAAATAGAAAACGAAAACAATGAATTTAATATTTCCGTTATTTTGTTAATGGAATTGGAGAAAAAACAATGATGAATAAAATGAACGTTCTCTTATGCGATGATGAAAAGGACGCGTTAGGTATATTAAGAAGTGCCGTATTTTCTTTCCTTCAAAATAAAGGAATCGAAGCGGACGTTCGAACATCAAGCTCAAGGAAAGAGCTTTTAAGCTTATTAGCGACATTTAATGCGGATGTCGTTCTTTTGGATATCGATATGCCAAACGATGATGGTATTTCCATTGCGGAAGAAATTAGCAACAACTATAAAACTCCAATAATATTCGTCTCTAATTGTGAAGATCGTGTTTTCGAATCCTTCAAAGTTCATCCTTTCGGATTTGTACGTAAATCAAATTTTTTGTTGGACTTCTCAAACGTCATTTCTTCCTTCATTCAGCAAAAAGAAAGTTCGGGCTCCAAAAACGATCGCTTAATCATCAAAAATCAAAAAAGCGTCCTCTCTATAAGGATTAAAGACGTTCTATATATTGAATGCCAAATGAAGCATCAGAAAATCTATATGGTAGATGAGGAAACACCTCTGGAAATCCGTTACACCATTAAGGAACTAGAAAATATCTTAGATGAAAAAGGATTCTTACGCGTTCATAAAGGCTTTTTGGTCAATATTTCTTATATCTATAGAATCGATGATGATAATGTGGTTCTTAAAAATGGCGCAAAGGTTCCTGTCAGTAAAAGGAAGGTGGGGGAAGTTCGAAAAGAATATCTCAGCAAACTAAAAAAGACTGACTCCCTCCTTTTCTTAAAGTGATGTCTTTCATGCCAATATGTATGCTTTTCATGCCGTTTGATGTTTTTTAATACAAGAAAAAGTGCCTCTTATGTCGCTTTTTAAATCTATAAAAGCGCTTACATTATAATTTTTTCATCGTTTCAAAATGAAAGGAGAAAAAATGAGTAAAAAGAGCACTGCTTTGAAAGTAACTACTTTTGTCACAAGTATGTTAATGGGCTTTGGTCTGATTGCATCAGAAATGACCACGACTTGGGAGATTGCCATCAACCGTTATCTTCCAGGGCAAACGTCATCGGGAGTGAATAACTCCAAATACCATTCTGACTATGCAAGCGCAAAAGAGCTCGTCGAAGCGAAAAGAGAATTAATCAGCGACATCGTCTCAGAAGGTTCAACGTTATTGAAAAATAACAACAAAGCCTTACCTTTAGCAAAAGGAGCAAAAGTGTCCTTATTCGGGCGTTCTTCAGTCAGGCCGGTATTTGGATCAGTAAGTGGTGGCGGTAAAGTCACATCGGATTATAACTTCAAAGACGTTCTTAAAAGTGACGGCATCGAGGTTAATGAAACCCTTTGGAGTTATTATCAAGGAGTCAAAGGAAACAATCGAGGCGTCAACGGAGGGAAACTTACAATCGGTGAAGTCGATCCAGAGAAATATTCTTCCGAGGTAAAAAATAGTTACAAAAATTATAGTGATGCGGCTATTGTTATCATTTCAAGAGCCTTTGGAGAAGGATCAGACGCACCAATTTCGCCAAGTGGCGTAAAAGATGGCGACGGGCTACATAACGCTATCGAGCTTCACGATGTAGAAAGAAAAGTGATTGCCGAAGCGAAAAAATGCTCTAGCAAAGTCATAGTCGTCATCAATAGTGATTTTGCAATGGGCATCGACGAATTGAAAAACGATGCGGAAATTGACTCTATTCTATGGACAGGCGCTTTAGGAAACTCCGGAATCTATGGCTTATGCGATATTCTTTCTGGCGAAGTTTGCCCATCCGGCCATCTCCCAGATACGATTGCAGCCAGCGTATATTCCGCACCAGCCGTGCAAAATTACGGTAATTTCAATTATACAAATGCGGAAGATATCACAGCAGCTTCAGCAAATAACTATGTCGTCTATCAAGAAGGCATTTATGTCGGTTACCGTTATTACGAAACCCGTTATGAAGACCTTGTACTAGGTCTTGGGAACGCCTCATCCAACAAAGGGGCTTTCATGGACAAAACCGAGTGGGATTATTCCAAGGAAGTTTCCTATCCATTTGGCTATGGCCTTTCTTACACATCTTTCGAAAGAGAAATCACAAACCTGAAATGGGATGAAGCAAACAAAAAAGTCACCATGGCAGTGAAAACAAAAAACACGGGAGATGTTGCTGGAAAGGATGTTATCCAGGTTTATGTAAATAGCCCATATACACAATATGATAAGGACAACAATGTCGAAAAGGCCTCCGTTGCTTTAGTCGGATTTGAAAAAACAGACATTTTAAAACCAGTGGAAGAAGCGGAAGTCACCTTAGAACTCGATATGAATCTTATTGCCAGCTATGACTATAAAGAGGCAAAAACCTTCATTCTAGATTATGGCGATTATTATTTCGGTATCGGGGATGGATCTCATGACGCTTTAAATAACATACTTGCTGCCAAAAATATGACCGTTTCCGATGGCATGGATTACAACGGAAACGCCAAAGAAGCGGTGAAATACACCAAAACGAATTCAACTGGTTCTGAAGTTGACAAAGAAACTTGTTCTAAGAGCCAATACACAGGTACAGATATTACCAATCGTTTAGATAATGCCGATCTGAATTACTATGGCGATATGGTTACATATCTATCTAGAAAAGACTGGGCAGGAACCTGGAATGATGGGATTTCATTAACCGCAACCGAACAAATGAAAGAAGATCTAAAAGCAGGATCCAGCTATGAAAGATCCCCTGAATCTAATGACCTTTCCAGTGTCGTTAAAGGCAAAGACTATGAAAACTCTACGACATCCATTGCTTTAAGCGAAATGAATGGCCTCCCTTATGACGATCCAAAATGGAATGATTTGCTAAATCAATTAAGCCTAGATGAAATGTCTCGTCTTGTAGGATTAGCAAACTCTGGCGTCATCGAATCCATCACTATGCCAAACTATACCGCTTTTGATGGACCAAATGGCATTTGTGGAGCCTATCTCACCGATGATCAGGAATATGCCATATATGCATCCATGTATGAATCAGAGCCTTTATTAGCTGCCACTTTCAACAAAGAATTAGCCAAAGCACAAGGCGAAATGTTCGGAAATGATGGATTGTGGACAGGTTTCCATTGTGTTTGGGGCCCAGGAAATAACACTCATAGAACAGCCTATTTAGGAAGAAATACAGAATATTATTCCGAAGATGGGGTCTTAGCCTATTACATCACAAAAGAAGAGGTCAATGGAGCAGCCAAATACGGCTTGTCCATGGGGCCAAAACACTTCGCCTTCAACGATCAAGAAATTAATCGTGGTGGTGTTTCCACTTTCGTAAATGAACAAGCCGCAAGAGAAATCTACCTTCGTGCTTTTGAAGGAGCCCTTGCCGCTGGCGAAGCAAAATGTACCATGATTGCAAAGAACCGTCTTGGTTGTAAATATATTGGCGCTTTAAGCGGACTTATGAAGGATATCCTTGTTGATGAATGGGGATACCGCGGCGTTGTTATCGCCGATTCCGCAAGCGATGGTTATGTAAATGGTCCAACTTCCATCATCAACGGGACCACGGAATTCGACACCAATTCCAAAGACTTTATTACGGGATCTTTATCTCCAAAAGAACTTGGCTCTGATAGCGTCTTATTCCACGCCGTTAAAGAGGCTTGCCACAGAAACCTTTATTTATGGGCTAATACATGGCTCGTCACAGGATATGACGTGGCAGAAAAAGCAAAAGCTTCATTAGAATGGTATCAGCTCGCCTCCATTTGCGTCGCATCTATTGCGGGCGGATTGTTCGTTTGCTCTGTAGCTTTAAGCCTTGTGAATAAGTTAAAGAAAACCAAAACCAAGGAGGAAAAATAAGATGACTTTATTCAAGTTATTCAAGGAAAGAAAGATTTCCTTTTTCCTGATTGCTAGTTCCATCCTTCTTTCTGTAATCGGCTTTATTCTCTATACCTTGACGATGAAAGCGATGGACGGAGCAAGATTATCGAGTCTTCTTATTTCCGCAACGTTTGTGGGAATACTTCTCCTTCTTGCTTCTCTTATTTGGGATTACCTTGATTTATTCAAAACGTTAGGAACTGTATGTACCTTCATTGGCTTAGGTCTGTTCATTTCCTCACAATTAGGGAATCTTGGTTATTACTTCGCAGGTATTCGTGATATTGGCTATGGAATCCTGCCTACGTTCGTCGTTGGTTCTATCTTCTATTTCGTGTCTATCCTCGCTTCAAGCGTCGCATTATTTCTTAAAAAATAAAACATAAGGAGAAAACAAATATGAAATTAAATAAACTTTTATGCACCTTAGCTGCCCCTGTCCTTCTAGGAGCAAGCTTATTCGGATTGACCTCTTGCGGAAAAACAGAAGCTCCAGCAGAAAAAGAGATCGCTCTTGGCAGTAATGTGGGTGGAAACTGGTCTTTTAGAGGTTTAAAAAAAGACATTAGAGCAAGCGTCTTTGTCGACGCGGAAACCAAATTCCATTTCACTGTAGAAAAACTCTACACCGAATTTGCCTCATCTTCCTTCACTTTTGAAGGACAAATCACCGCTGTAAGCAATAAGAACGTTGCTACTTGTTTCGCCGTATTCCTCAATAGCTACCTCAACCACCAAACAGTGGATGAAGCAGCAACCACAGCAGCAAAAACCCAATTTAAAGCCTATAAAGCAACCCTTCCTGACATCTATAATGGTGAATCTTCTTTCGAATTTACCTTCCATAGACTATCATCTGACGTCTATGACAATGGCTATATCACATTTGATAATGCCGATTTTGACATCACCTTTGGCATTTTCGATGCCGTGGAAAAATTAGCCGCCTAATTTGTTAAGATAGAACCGATAAAGCCAATAGGGGCTGTTGAAAAACCGTTAGGTTAATCAACAACCTCTTTTTTATTACAGCCCCTATATGCTTTTCTTTATGTTTTAAGAATGGTTTCTTTTAATTTGTCCATCAAAGAAGAAAATTCCTCGCCAATTACGTTTTTAAGATTGATATGGATAAGTGAATATTTCCGAAAATGCTGTTTTACGATATCTTGATTGTTCCATATCTTTTTGTCTTGGAAATAAATAGATTTGTCTTTGGAAGATTTTTCAAAAAACGATTGAAGCATAGATAACATCAAAGTCTTTCCAAATCTTCTAGGGCGAGTGAATAACAGGCAGGTCCCACTTGGATAGGTGACAATCGATTCTAAAAGTCCTGTTTTATCAACATAATAGCAATCTGTTGCAACAGTTTCATAAAATTCTATTCCTAATGGGGTTGGTTTCCTTCCTCCCAAACCATCTTGCAACACAAAACAACATCAAACAACAAATTGATGTTTCATACAACATCGTGCAACATTTTTGGTTGTCCTACAACATCAAACAACACTCTACAACACAAAATCACAAATTGGTTTTATCGCATTTCAAAACGTTACTTTGCTTTTTATTTGCATTTTAGACATTTCTTATTTTGCTTTTTATTTGCATTTTAGACATTTCTTATTTTGCTTTTTATTGGCGTTTTTTAATTTTCTTACTTTGCTTTTTATTGATATTCGTTAAAATATAGAGGGCTAAGAACAATGGAACTCAAAAGAAAAATATATGATCAATTAGCTGAATGGAAGGGGAAATACAGCGATAAACACGCTCTTTTGGTAGAGGGCGCGAGACGAATTGGCAAATCCACAGCGTGCAAACGTTTTGCTGAGGAAAACTATAAATCCTACATAATCATTGATTTCGCTAAAGCCAATAAAAAGATAAAAGATAACTTTGACAATTTAGATAACTTAGATATTTTTTTCCAAAACCTATCTTTACTATACAACACGAGGCTTTATCGGAACGAAAGTCTAATCATTTTTGACGAAGTTCAAAAATTTCCGAGGGCAAGAGAAGCAATTAAATACCTTGTTAATGATGGTCGATATTCATATATAGAAACTGGTTCTTTAATATCAATCAAAGAAAACGTTAACGACATCGTAATACCATCAGAAGAGCATAAAATTAAAATGTATCCTCTAGACTTTGAGGAATTTTTATGGGCAGCAAATGAATTGGTGTTAATCGACTACATTAAAGAATGCGTCAAAAAGAAACAGCCACTGGATGATATCTATCACAAAAAAGCAATGCGTCTTTTCAAAGAGTACATCCTCGTTGGCGGCATGCCTCAAAGCGTTGTCGCTTATTTTGAAAATAGTAGGGATTTCAACGCTTCAGATATGGCGAAAAGAGAAATTTTATCTTTGTACAAGAATGACATTTTCAAAGCGAGCAAAAAATATAGTTCTAAGGCTTCAGCGTTGTTTGAAAATATACCTGGATATCTTTCTACTCACGAAAAAAAGGTTGTTTTATCTAAAATCGATTCCAATTCCACGTTCAGCAAGTATGATGAGCCGCTATTTTGGCTTGATGATTCGATGATATGCAACCTCTGCTTTAAATGTACAGATCCTAATGTTGGCTTTGCTTTAAATAAGGATGACTCCTCCGTGAAATGTTATATGGGCGATACCGGCCTTTTGGTTAGCCACACATTTTCCGAAAACGAAATTGTCTCGAACAAATTATATAAAAACATTATGGAAGGTAAACTTTCATTAAACGAAGGAATGTTTTATGAAAATGTCATCGCCCAAATGTTAGTTTCCAAAGGAAGGAAACTGTATTTTTATGCGCATTACTCGAAGGAGAAAGGAAGAAATGACATTGAAATAGACTTCATGATTTCAAATGAAAGTAAAACTAACCTAAAAGTATGCCCAATCGAAGTCAAATCTTCCCAAAATTACACCACCTCTTCCTACGATGCTTTCAAAAAGAAATTCGGAAAGAGGGTCGCCAATTCCTACATAGTGCATCCGAAGCAGTTCTCCATCGACGAAAAAGGAATAAAAGTTCCTCCATATATGTTCTTTTTCATGCTTTAAGAATGGTTTATTTGTTTTTATTCATAAAATTGACACCCCCCCCTCTAGATTTAAACTTTAGCCAAAAGGGGAAGAACCATGAAAAGGAAAACATTCATCATTTCATTAATCACGCTTGTTGGCACCTGCATTGGCTGTTCAAATACAAAGCAAGATAATTCAAACGAAATTTACGAGAATCTGCAAAACTTTAAACTAAAAAATTTAGATGATTATCAAGCAATCGGCGTTGGCTCAATAAAACATTCAAACACAAAGAGAAGCAAAAAAGCCTTGCGAGGCAAAGAAGGCGAAAACATAGAAACGCCTGTATACATTTCAGGCAGAAGTTCAACGCCGAGGTTCATGTTATCTGATGAACCATTTACTTTAATAGGGCAACTAAAGAACGGCTCCGTTGAAAATCTATCATTTGTTAATGAGAAAACGAGTTTAGACTTTCCAATTCATGCCTATTGCGTTTGGGGAGATTTTATTACTTTTATCCCAGGAAATTCATCAGATAAAGCACCATATAAGGTAAACATAGATAATGGCCCCACTCTTTTTGGCAGCGGTTCTTTTACTCTTTCTAAGAAAACAGGAAAAATTTATAAAGCTATCAACTTCTACGAAATAAGCGATGATATGTCTGGGGTCGAAACTTGTTTCAAACAGGCGGACGGTTCTTTTCTTATCTCTTATGAAAGCAGTCTTTGTAAAGTGTATGAAAATGAAGACGGGCTAAATTTCAAATATCTTGGAAACCATGATTACAATAAATTGAGAATTGATAAATACGGCAACGCTTATGTTGAAAACGGCATTATAACAGCCTCAGATTCTAAACTTCATAAATTTACAACCTACCTTGATGGCAATGCTAACATCTTTTTTGATAATGTAAATAAAGAGATATACGCTCATTTGAACGATGGAAAAACAGCCTACGTCTTCAGTGAAAATGGGGAGTTTGTCTCAGCCCCAGCATGTGGAGAATATGATGATTATATTTACTATAATTATCCACAAAAGGTGAACTACAACGATCCGTCCACTTGGTCATATAACACGCTTGAAAATTGGTTAGAAAACAACAAAGATAAGATATCGAATTATGAAGAGCTTAAAGAAAATAATTTTGCAACATTAACCCGAAAACAATTCCTTGATGCATATTATTTTGATTTTCATTATGATTTTGTTTCTTTGCTTGATAATGGGGATATCGTTCATGGTTATTCATATCAGCAAAACAATCGATTAGATTGGCCTGAAGGGATTTATGGTTACCGAACCTTATATTCAAGAGAGAATGGAGTCTCGTTTTTCTTCAGTTACGACGGCATTGCCGAGTATCAGGCTTTAGACCAATACGCCTACTTAAAGAAAGAAATCTCTTCAAAAGATGAAATATATAAAATCGTCAACAATGCTGAAGTATATAACATCATTCAACGGGGTAATTATTTATATTCTTTGAATGCCGAAAGCCGTCTTTATAAATACTCTTTTGAGAAAGACAAAACGGAAGAATTAATCTTGGATGGGTACAACATTAAAACCATGGACATCCAAGATGGTCAGATTGTGCTTACCGGAACAGATGATTCCTTCAATGAGTTTGAAGGGTGTCTTGATCAAAATGATCAGATCTCTTTTGAGAAAACAAAATCGAGTGACGTTATTGTTCTAACTCCTATTAACTAATACGCAACCGCAATAAGCCGTTATTCTACAGCAAATGGATTGAAATCAACGCAAAAGTTAATTCCTTTATCGGTGAGTTCCGGTTTTATGAAAACTATGCGTATTAAGCCTTAAATATCTTTCGAGGAATACATAATTTCAACCATCATCACGAACTTTTGCGGTCCTTTGAAAATGGAACGCAATGAGTCGTTTCATCACCAAAGAGCATATGCCTAAGTTTTTCTGTAGGTAGACTTCGTAAGGCCAAAAGTTTGGTTTAATCTCAAAATGATGGTAAAGAAGCTGAGTAATGAGCCTACTAAAGCAATTTAACTTCTCATCAAAAAGAAATATAAAGCGAAGTAATTTCTTTAAAAGCGAAATATATTTCTCTAAAAACGAAGTAACTTCGTTTCAAACGCTGTCATTTATTCTGTTTCAAGTAACACTCTCTCTTTGTTTTGAAGTTTCAATAACGCTTTAGCAAAATTGCTTTTCGTTAAACGAAGCTTGCCATTTTGTTGGGTGAGGGTGCAATGAATGATAGGAGGGTAATCTTCTCCTAAGTCTTCCGAAGAAAAATTCCCTAGAGGCATATTGGAAGAAGAGTGGGGGACGGAACCAAAAATAACGCCTGCATATTTGTCTTTTCTTCCTTTTGTGGATTGCAGCAGCTTTCCACCTTTCATTCTAATTTTGTCGTAATCATTTAAGAGGACAAACTGTTTCTCGGAAAAGCCAAATTTTTCAACCAGCTCTTTAAACGCGCCTCTTTCATGTAAGAAAGGATCGTCCCCGATCACAACGATTTTCTTCTTAATCGAGGATTCTTTCTTTTTCTTAATGTTCTTTATGACCTCAATTTGCTCATCCACATCATTCTTTTTCGCCTTTTTTGCAAAACGATGGGCAATCTTGCTCATTTCCTCTTCAGAGAGTGGAGGATTGAAACTATCTAATGCATCAACCTTATCCTGAAGGGTATCTAGAGTTGCAACATTATCCGATTGGATGGAACCTATTTTGGCATAAGGGAAGAAAACAATGTTGCTTACCAGATAATCTTTGCCAAGCATTTGTTGAAGAATGATGATGTTATTTTGATTTTTAAGAACGGGATTCGGTTTGATCTTTTCGCTACCGTTCTCATTGATTTTCTTCCAAGTTAGGGAGGTAGGATCTCCTTCAAGTTTTCCTTTCCAGTTACGGACATCCATGCAAATAAGGGAGTGAGGTCCGATAAGGAAATAACTAACAAATGTGCTAGGTATCTCCTTTTTCAATTGAATGTCCTTTAAGACGATGAAACCTTTTGCTTCTAAAAGCTCAAAATTCAATTCAATTGCTTTCTCTTGAAGAGCGGCTATCCATTTTTCTAGCCTTGCAACCAGTTTCTCCTTTAATTTTTTGAATAAGTGTAATCTTGCCATATTTTTCTTTCTCCTTTCTATAACAAGACAATCAAGAGAAAGAAAAAGCCCATCGATCGATGGGACATATGTATGTAATTAGATTTCTTTGTGCCCATCGTTTTACACTGGAGCACCTTACCTAATGATTTAATTAGGCAGGTTGCTGAAGGGTCATAGAGTGTAATCTCTCGCCTTCTCTTGATATGTACGTCATTATTATTTTCCTAAAAGAGAAGAAAGACAAGGGGCAATTGTTTCAACATGAACTGGAGCAAAAAATGAATTGTAGTTTTTGTCCTAAAAACAAAAGATGAGCGTAGTAAGTAGCGTTTAGATATTACAAATTATCTTAAATAATCTTCATTTAGAAGGAACTCAACTGCTCCAATTGTTTCAATGCCTTTTTCATCTCTTCTTAATTTAATAGGATCTCTAACAACTAGGATTTTTTTATTAAAGTCATTGATTTTGCTTATTGATTCTTTTTCTCTAAAATATGCTTCTTGTGAACTGAGTGAAAATGCAGATTGGATATAATATTTTTCGCTGCCTCTTGTTGCTATAAAATCAACCTCACGTTGTTTTCTAACATAATTCCGATTTTTATTTGGCTCATTTGTTTCAACAACTCCAACGTCCACATTAAATCCGCGATATATAAGCTCATTATAAATAGTATTTTCTAGTGAAAAACCATCGTCGGAATGCAAAAAATTCAACAGCGCATTTCTTAAACCTAAGTCAGAAAAATAATATTTGTATTGGGCTCCTATCTTTGCCTTGCCTCTAATGTCGTATCTTTCTGCTTTTTTAATCAAGAAACAGTCTATAAACGAATTAATATATTTTTGGACTGTTTCATCATCAATTTTTTGTTTTTTCACACTTTCGAAATAATTAGATATGTTGTTTGAATTAATTAATTGTCCAACACAGCTTGAAAGAACATTAAGCACTTCTCTAACTGCCTCTTCATTTCTAAAACCTTTTCTTTCTATAACATCTTTTATGTATGTTTTTTTAATCAATCCTAATAAATACTCTTCTTTACCTGCATCAGTTTTTTCATATAATGAAAGTGGCATTCCGCCATGGAACATATATTCATTTAATGCTGCTTCTGGTTCTAAATTGGTGGCATCAAGGAACTCTTTGAAGGAAAGTGGTTCGATTTTAATCTCCGTTTCTTTGTTTCTTAACTCTGTAGCAATATCGCTTGATAACATTTTTGAATTACTGCCAGTAACATAAACATCTAAATTTTTCTTTTTCGATAAACCAAGCACTACATTAACAAATGAAATAACATCCTCGTCATTGTCATTCGCCTTAACATGTTCGCCATTTGTTAAATTTGGATTAAGAATTTTATATACGTGTTGTATTTCATCGATGATAATATAAACAACACCATTTTTATCTTTCGAGACATCCAAAACATAATCATACAAATACAAAGGATCCCAGTATTTATAATTCAAAGCATCTTCTAAATCTATATAGAGAATATTGCCTGGATTAACACCGTTTTTTTCTAAGTATTCTCTATAAATTTTATCTAGCAAATAAGACTTTCCACATCTTCGTATTCCAGTAATGACTTTAGGAAATCCGTTTTCTTTTGATTTTATTAATTGATTAAGATATTTATCTCTGGCGAATGTCATTGTCAATTCTCATTTTTTGCAAGAACTTGCATTTTTTTCGATTACATTATACTAACTTTGAACTTTGATCTCAACGAAATGACAAACAAAATGTCGTTATGACGTTATTTGTTTCCGATTAATTATCCTTTAGCATTCAATCGGGAGATCAACAGTATGAAGAAACTGAACAGCAAATACGTCGAATCGATCGTCAAAAAAGCAGCAGAGGGCAAAATCGTCGCGGTTCACGAGGAAAAACTCTGGAACACGGTCCAAATTGAGAAAAGGCAGGAGACAAGGGGTGCAAAAAGAAAGGTTGGAAGGCCGGTATGGAAGCCGGGGCCAAATCACCCGTGGAAAAGAATGGTGATCTCGAACAAGAAATACCATGGAAACAAATAACGTCATAGCGACAGGGGCAATTGTGTGTAATTGCCCCCTGATTTGCTTTTCTTTAAGAGCAATTTATTTCATAAAAACATTGTCATGTAATGTGGAATGCTCACTTTAACATCAGATGTTCCTATATTCCCATCAATGATTTTATAGGCAACAGATGGTTTATATGTTTCGATAAATCTATTCAATGATTTTGTTGCAGTATTCCCAGCCTTCACCTCTAAAGGAATAACTTCTCCATTCTTTTCAATAAGGAATTCTAATTCGTTAGAATCGTCGGGCTTATAGTAATAAAGTGCATATCCTTTCTTCACTAGAGTTTCCGCGATGATATTTTCGTAAATTCCTCCCTTAGCATTCCCTTTGATTGTGTTTTCTAGAATCGCTTTTTTGGTTTCGAATCCATACATGGCGCATAATAAGCCAGTATCATTGATGTACAGCTTAAATTGATTATCATCAGAATTTGCCATCAATGGCAAATAGGGTTCGTGAACGTGATAGCATGGATTAACAATATTAGAATCCTTTAGCCATTGAACACTTCCAGCATATTTTTTGCTTGTTTGGCCTTTTTCGACTGTAGAATATTGGAATTTTTTAATTTCTTTGGCAAGTTGTTTTGGGATAGCATCATAGCACTGACATACTTTAATTTTTTCTGATCCTTTTGCCCGTTTCGAAATATCAAAGCGATAATTTTCTAAGATTCTATCCTGCAAAACACTAACTTTCGTAAAGTCGTGATTAACAACATAGTTAGAAACAACCTCAGGCATTCCGCCGACAACCATATATTCACGGAATAGCGTTTCATATTTTTCATTGATTGAGAAAGGAACTTTCTCTTTCTTGTCAAAAAGTTCTCTCAAATACGGAATTGCATTTTCATATCCTTCAGCCCATAGAAATTCTTCAAAATCAAGCGAATACATTGTAAGAAATGTTTCATATCCAGTGGGGACAGATTCTGGTTCTTCGGTGTTTTCATCCGCATCTTCACCATATGTCAGTCCTAAAAGGCTACCAGAAGTAATAACATCAAACCTGCCGTCTTCAGCAAGAAATTTCAAAGCGGTCCGAGCATTTCCACAAGCTTGAATTTCATCTAAGAATATCAAGGTGTTCCCTTCAATTAAATTCGTTCCGTTTATCATAGCAGTCATTCTTTTATAGATTGACTCTGCGTCCAATGTCCCAGTAAAAATCTGTTTCAACTCTTGATTTTTAATGAAATTAATTTCAATGAAGCTTTTATATTCTTTTTTTCCAAATTCGCGGACAAGAAAAGTTTTTCCAACTTGCCTTGCTCCTTTGACCATTAGGCAGTCATTCTTATGTGTGTTTTTCCATTCGACAAGTTCTTGATACGCTTTTCTTTTTAACATAAGAATCCTCCAAATGTTTATCTTACATACATTATAAACAATTTATCGTATTTTTTAATAAAAAAGGAATAAAATCGGATACTGATTTTTTGTAAAAAGGAATAAAATCGGATATTACTTTCTTCAAAAAAGGAATAGAATCGGCACATTTATGATTGAAATAATTTTGTTTTTCGAGAGTTGCAAGAAATTATGTGTTTGAGTTTTTAAAACCATGGTTCTCTATATCTTTTTATATATGAATCAGAAACAAAAAACACACTTTTATTGCAAGCCAGAATAATAAATGAGGAAACTCTAAATAAGCGTTTCTTTTAAAAAACGTGTAATTGTTGCACATAATTCAATTGAAAAACGTGCATTGATTACACATAATTTAATTGTAAGGAGTATTTTCTAATGAAACGTTCGATCGAAGAAAAACTAATTAAATGGAAAAAGGACCCCTTCCGCAAACCGTTATTACTAAATGGGGCAAGGCAAGTAGGAAAGACGTATGTCATAAAAGAATTATTTGGTCCAAGCAATTTTAAGCGTGTTATATATGTCGACTTTCGTTCAGACGCTCAAATTAGAAAATTCGTTAAGAATCATCCATCCGCAAAGGAAATCATTCAATATATTTCCTTGAACCTTGAGACGGCAATTAACGAAGACACGTTGCTTTTCTTTGATGAAATACAGGAAGCGGTGCAAATACTTACCGCAGCAAAGTATTTTGCTCAAGATTATAAAAACATCCCCGTTATCATGGCTGGTTCATTGGTTCGTGTTAAGCTAAAACAAATCGAAACGGAAAAAGACGGAAGAGGTGTGATTTTAGACCCTGAAATCAGCAAAGAAAATCAAGATGGTCATAACAATTTTCTTTTCCCGGTTGGAAAAATTGAGGAACTAGATATCTATCCAATGACTTTCGATGAGTTTTTACTCGCATACAAACCGTCTTTCTATCAATTCTTAAAGGATTCATTCAATACGAAGGTCACATTGAATGCAGAATATCATCAAATGGCCATGGGCTATTTTTATGATTATCTAAAAATAGGCGGAATGCCTGAAGTCGTAGACGTTTTCATTCAATCCGGTTCTCCTTTATATGCTCAAGAGAAATTGCGAAGAATCTTTGATAATTATCTTTCGGATATGGGGCTCTATCAGATTTCAAGTCAAACAATCGCTCGAAGCAGGATTGTTTTTAGCAATATATATAATCAATTAAGCAAAGAGAACAAGAACTATAAGATTTCCGTTATCGAGGAAGGGAAGAGATTCAGGGACTATATGTCTTCATTCGATTGGCTAGAAATCGCTAGGCTTATTTATAAATGTTCTCAGGTAAAGGAAAGAATTACTTTGCCTTTACGTGCCGATTCAGAATCTTTGTTCCGTATATATCTACCAGATTGTGGACTGTTCACCATTGAATCCGAAATGAACTTAGCCTCCTTCAGCGAGTCGTTAAAAACAAATACATTATCAGGAATCTTTATGGAGAATTTCGTCGCAGAAGAGCTCCGTGCAAGAAATATCGATCTATTCTACTGGAAGGGGAAAACATCTTCGGAATTTGAGTTTCTTTTAAATGTGAATAACGTCATTGTCCCGATGGATGTTAAAAAGAACAGGGGAACATTAAATTCCTTGGCCGTTTATAAAACGTTCAACCAATATAAATACTCCATAAAAGTATCTCAAAACAAATACGGCTTCGATAAGGAAAGCGGAGTATACACCATTCCATTCTATTACTTGCCTTTCTTATTGAACGAATATATCGAAAAAGGTGAAGTAATAAGCAAATAGCATTCTTAACGATTCGTTATACAAAGTGATGAAATACGAGTTTTATTAATATATGTATCGCGCGTTCTCATCCCTCTTAAATTAAACAAGAAATACGTTTACAGTAAGCCGAATAGAAAATGCAATAAGCAAAAAGTAAAGCTAAAAATACACCTATTCTTCATAGAAACCTGCCGTTTGATTAATTTTCTTAAAATAAGTATCGTCTTCACCTTTTAACGCTCTAAGCAAAGAAAGAATGTTGCTTCCTGGAAGATGATAATAATCCTCATCAAGCTCTTCTAAGTTTTTTAACAGATTATCATAACAATAGGTCCCATAAACATAGGAATCTTTCATCATATCCAATTGCCATTCTTTTGCCGCATATGTTTTATGCATGTTTGGCCAGTACTTTTCCAATAATGTGGAATTGTTTGCTTTAATTGTACTTGTAATAGCTACATTTTTAAGGCAATCACAGCCTAGCAAAAAGATTTGAAAAATATTAGGATTCGTACAAATGCTAACAGCTTTTGCGCGTCTCTTTTCTCCTAGAATAGAAATGAGGCCATTGAGCACGTGATTATACGTTGAATTCACTTCATTCATTTTATTATCAACATCATATACAGCTAAAACACAGTCGACGTCTTCGCGTGAAATGTAACTTTGATAATAAGGTGCAACATTGCCGTAGCCGTGAGCGTTTTTAATTATCAATTCAAAACGTTCATTCAAGCCCAGTTCATTAACCATTTCAAAGAAGCACTCTTCTTCATTGCCTTCCACAATGAGGCATATTCTATATTTGTTTTGCCTCATGATTCTTCCTTTCGTTTTTAATTCGAATCAGATCGTCCATGAAATCCGGCGATGGAAGCTTTTCAAAATCTCCAGCATTATATCGTTTTAAAAGATCACCACCCGACCTTGGTCCTCCTTCAGAAACGGTAGCGTCCTTTAGGCAATAGACAGACGCTTCAACCATGTTCCTGCGAATGAAACAAATCTGGTCTTTTCGAAGCAGCATCTTACATCCAATAAGCATCAAATCATGAGCGGTAAAAAGTAATTGTGCCCCATCGTTTAAAAGATTATTGAATGTGGAAACAATCGATTTTGTAATCAAATAATGGAGGCCATTATCCATTTCATCCATGATCAAGGTCTTTTTCCCTTTAATAGCGTCATATATGTAAGCTGCAACAGCTTCAACCTTTTTGGTTCCTGTTGAATCAAATAAGACGGACGGAACTTCAATGTCCCCATATTTGGTAAATAAGTGAAACATATCCATATCCTTAGAGTCTCTTAACGTTTTCTCGGAAATCTCAGCATCATTATTTTTCAAAAGAAGCGGAACTTCGTTATAACGGAAACCTTGAATAGAAATATCCGCATTCTTGACGAAAGAAGAGATGAATTGTTTTTTGTTTTCATCGCTCCCCTTAAGTGATTCAATTGTTTTTTCGATAGGAATATTAAACATATTCACCACAACAAGAGAGGAAGAAAAATCTTCTAATGCTTTTTTATATTTTGTGAGTTCCTTAAACATAGGAGAGTCCATTTCTACAGCAAAAAGGAATGGGTATTTTGAGGAAACAAAGGAAAGAAATGCGGATTTGTCTTCATTTAAAATATACAAAGTTTTCTTCTCATAGTCTTTCTCGAAAATCGTTTTGCTTTGAACGTTGTTACTTTCATAGTAATGAATGGAAGCCATCTTTTCGTAAACAAAACGAGACGAAGAAGAATCATAGTGAAATTCATAGGAGAGCCAACCCATATCGTCTTCGTTATTGAAGGTTATTTTGACACAGGTAAGAGGTGCATCACGAAAAAGAGCGCGATTCATTTCAAAAGAAACGTCTCCTGCTGTTACTTTTTTGATTGTTTTGAAAAGAGAGCAAATGTTTGATTTTCCAGAGTTGTTAGGACCATAAATAGCCATCGTTTTCAAAACGTTACGATTATCAAGTTGGTAGGAATTAGACATCAGGGTTTTTGTACGTTTATCCGCCAAAAAAGAAAAAGTGTTCGTTCCCTTGAATAAACGATAATTGTTAAAAGTTAGTTCCAATAGCATATGCATTCCCTTTCATTACCAAGAATATCTTATTAATAATTATGTTGTTATGCAATATTTTTGCATATATACATAAATAATAAGATTCAATTGATTTCACGCCGTACAACAACCATAATAAATTTGCATTGTAAGACAACACTGCTACGTTCAAATAAGCATATTGCTACAAGGTTCTCCATTGGAGAATGACCATTAGGTCACTTAGATAGCCAGTACTTCTGGCTATTTTTGTTATCAAGCCATTTTGATATAATTTTGTCATATAAATAAGAGGACATAGTATGGCTGATAAGTTATTTATTGGACTTGACGTTGGCTCGGATTCTGTTGGTTGGGCCGCAACTGACGAAAATTTTCGTTTATACAGATTGAAGGGGAAAACCGCATGGGGAGCTCGTATCTTTTCGGAAGCAAATGACGCAAAGGGAAGAAGAGGATTCCGTGTCGCAGGAAGGCGATTAGCAAGGAGGAAAGAACGAATTCGTTTGTTGAATGTTCTTTTCGACCCGTTGCTTAAAGAAAAAGACCCTACATTTTTGTTGAGATTAGAAAACTCCGCCATTCAAAACGACGATCCGAATAAACCAGCTCAGGCTGTTACAGACTGCCCATTATTTGTTAATAAACAAGAAGAAAAAGATTATTACAAAAGATATCCAACCATTTGGCACTTAAGAAAGGCTTTAATGGAAAATGAAGATCATGCTTTTTCGGATATTCGTTTCCTATATTTAGCAATACACCATATCATCAAATATCGTGGTAATTTCTTAAGGGAAGGCGATATTAAAATTGGTCAATTCAACTATTCAATTTTTGATAGATTAAACGAAACACTAGCAGTTTTGTTTGATTCACAAAATGAAGATGACAAAAACGAAGAGAGCTGTTTCATCGGTTTACCAAAATCTCAATATGAAGGATTCATCGCATGCGCAAACGATAGGAATTTGCCGAAAAAAACGAAAAAAGAAAAACTTCTAAGCATGTTCGAAAAAACCGAAGAATCTAAAGCTTTCCTTGAAATGTTTTGCACCCTTTGCGCAGGCGGGGAATTCTCCACAAAGAAATTAAACGCAAAAGGGGAAGAAACATATCAAGAAACAAAGATTTCCTTTAATTCTTCTTATGATGAAAATGAAGGTACATATCAAGAAATACTCGGAGATTTCTTTGATTTAGTGGATATCGCAAAAGCAGTCTTTGATTATTGTGACCTTTCCGACATTTTAAACGGGAAGAATGATTTATCTAGCGCTTTTGTAGAACTATATGAGTCCCATAAATCTCAACTCTCCGCTTTAAAATCCATCTGCAAAAAAATCGATAGTCAAAACGGATTTGTTGGTGAAAATTCGATTTACGTTAAGCTTTTTAATGATCCTAACGACAAGTCAAACTATCCGGCTTTCACTCACAATAAAACCCTAGTTGATAAGCGTTGCGATATTCACACTTTTGACAAATATGTAATGGATGCAATTTTGCCATATGAATCATTATTGGCTGGAAAAGACACAATCAATTGGCAAATGCTAAAATCCCTAGCCGAACAGGATAGGCTCTTACAGACCATTGCCTTACGTTCTACAAGCGTCATTCCAATGCAACTTCATCAAAAAGAATTAAAACTTATTTTAAAGAACGCTATTTCTAGAAACATTAAGGGCATAGCAGAAATTGAAGACAAAATACTCAAATTATTCCAATACAAAATTCCTTATTATTGTGGTCCTTTAACTACCAAAAGTAACTATTCCAACGTTATTTTTAAAAACAATGAGTACCGTCCATTAAAACCATGGGATTACGAAGAAGCAATTGATTGGGACGAAACAAAGAAAGGATTCATGGAGGGTTTGACTAATAAGTGTACTTACCTAAAGGACAAACCAGTTCTTCCTAAGCAATCCATTCTTTATCAGGATTTCGATACATGGAATAAGCTAAACAACCTAAAAGTGAACGGAAACAAACCGTCTTTAGAGGAATTAAACGACTTATTCTCTTTCGTTTCTCAACGTTCAAAAACAACGATGAGGGACATACAAAGATATTTGAAATCAAAGACAAACTCAAAAGAAAACGACGCTGTCGTATCTGGTTGGAATCCAGAAGACTATATTTGTTGTTCTTCAAGAGCGTCTTTTGCTAAAAACGGTGTCTTTGACTTAATCCATCCAGATATCAACAATCCTAAAGACTTAAACAAATGTGAAAGAATCATCTTCCTTAAAACGATATATACCGACTCTCCAAAGGATGCGGATGCGACTGTTTTAAAAGAATTCCCAGATTTAACCAATAATCAAAAAGCTTTACTCAAAACCATTAAATGCAAAGAATGGTCGCCTTTATCTAAAGAGTTTTTAGAGCTTAGATATTCGGACAAATATGGTGAAATTAGGCAATCCATTATCGATTTATTGAGAAACGGTGAAGGAAATTTAATGCAAATTCTTGCCAAATATGATTATCAGGAAGTAATCGACGCCTGTAACGCAGCCTCATTCCAAACAAAAAGCAAATCACAAATTGTTTCAGATTTAATTGAAGAAATGCCACCGAAAATGAGACGCCCTGTCATTCAGGCTGTACGTATCGTCCAAGAAGTCTCTAAAGTAGCTAAAAAAGAACCCGATCAAATTTCCATTGAAGTCACAAGGGAAAATAACGATAAGGAAAAGAAACAAGAATTAACCAAAAAAGCAAAATCTCGTTCTACCCAGATTCAAAATTTCTTAAAGAACCTAGTCAAAATAGACACCTCCGAGAAAAAACAAGCAGATGAAGTCCTAGAAGAGCTTAAGAAATATTCTGATCAGAGCATTAACGGAAAACACTTATATTTGTATTTCTTGCAAAATGGCAAGGACGCATATACAGGTAAGCCAATCAACATTGATGACGTCCTTAGTGGAAATAAATACGATACAGATCACATCATCCCTCAAAGTAAGATGAAAGATGATTCTATCGACAATCTTGTTTTAGTTGAAAGAGAGATTAACCAACATCGTTCTAACGAATATCCATTGCCTGAATCCATTCGCAAAAATCCGGCCAATGTTGTTTTCTGGAGAAAGCTGAAAAAAGCGGGAATGATGTCAGAAAAGAAATTCAATAATCTCACAAGAACAAACGCTCTTACTGAAGAAGAGCTTGGTGCGTTCGTTGCCGCGCAAATCAACGTGGTAAACCGCTCCAATGTTGTTATACGTGATGTTCTGAAAATCTTATATCCGAATGCAAAACTAATCTTCTCAAAAGCACAATACCCATCTCAAATTAGAAAAGAACTCAATATTCCAAAGTTGAGAGATTTGAATGATACTCATCACGCGGTAGACGCATATCTAAACATCGTCTCTGGCGTTACTTTAACTGACCGCTATGGCAATATGCGTTTTATAAAAGCTTCTCAGGATGAAGAAAAACATTCATTAAACATGGAACGTTACATTTCTTCCTTAATTCAAATAAAAGAAGGGCAAAAAACCGAATTAGGAGAACTTATTGATCAAACATCGAGAAGACATGATTTCTTGTTGACGTATCGTTTCTCTTACCAGGACAGCGCTTTTTACAAACAAACAATTTATAAAAAGAACACTAGTTTGATTCCTGTTCATGATAATTTGTCACCAGACAAATATGGTGGATACGATTCAATGAGCACAGAGGTCAATTGTGTTGCAACCATAATCGGCAAGAAAACAACACGTTACTTAGTAGGGATCCCACATCTTTTAATTAAAAAGGCTAAAAACGGAATTGATGTGAGCAATGAGCTCATCAAATTGGTTCCCCATAAAGAAAATGAGGTAGTAAAGGTAGATTTAAATGCGACCCTGCAATTAGATTGTACAGTTAAAAAGGATGGCTTTACGTATTTATGCATCAGTAAGAACGCCGCTTGCGTTAAATTGAAACCATTCAGTCCAGTTTTCTTATCAAGGGAATCAGAAATTTATCTCTCGAATTTAATCAAATTTGTTGAAAAATATCCCAATATCGCAAATAAAGAGATGGACTTTGAGTTAAAGACAAACAGAACTGGCGAGAGCACTATTATTTTTTCAAGGAAAATATTCAAACGCGTTCTTGAAGAACTTGTCACTTTATCTAATCAGTCTAGATTTGATTATTGCCCTATGATTTCTAAATTAAGAGATTTTGTTTTTAATGAACAAAGTCAAGAAACAACTCTTGGCGAACAGTTGGAAATTATAAGATCTTTTATTGGCGTATTTACAAGAAGGTCTGAAACGTTGTCAAACAAAGTAGCATTCTTTAAGTCTCGTGGGGCAATCTTACAAGAAGGTCTTCTCCTTTGCTCTGATTCCATCACTGGTCTCTATCATTCTGAAAGGAAACTTTAATGGCTTTTAGAACAGTAGTGGTCGATACTCATTCAAAATTGGAATACTCATTGTCGTATCTAGTATTTCGTACACCCGATATTACGAAAAAGGTCCTTTTGGATGAAATTCACACGATCATTATTGCTTCGACAGCCGTTTCTTTAACAACCAGTCTTATTAATGAGCTTTCAAAACGAAAGATTAAAGTTATCTTTTGCGATGAAAAGCATAATCCATCGTGTGAGTTGGTTTCTTGCCGCGGAAATAGCAATTCCTCACGCAGAATTAGAGAACAAATCTCTTGGGATGAGGATATACGGAACCTTGTTTGGCAAGCCATCACAAGAAGAAAGATACTAAATCAATCTTATTTCTTGTTACAACGAGATATAAAAGAATATGCCGAGTTCTTACATGACTTCGCCGAGAATGTAGAAATAGGGGACAGCACAAATCGCGAAGGTCATGCAGCAAAAATATATTTTAATCATGGTTTTTTCGATGGATTTACAAGAGATCAGAGTTGCTTTTTAAATTCGTGTCTTGACTATGGATACACCGTTCTTTTATCTGAATTTAACAGAGCCGTCGTTGCTTCGGGGTACATTACGCAAATAGGAATTCATCATAAGAATGACTTTAATGATTTTAATTTTTCATGTGATTTGATTGAGCCTTTTCGTTTCATTGTTGATGAAAAGGCGATTTCCTTAAAAGAAACGGATGATTTTAAGGCTGAAATGATCGCTTTGTTAGGCAAAGAAGTGTCACAAAACGGAAAAACACAAACCCTGTCAAACGCAATAGGGATCTATTGCAATTCGGTATTTACCGCTCTAAACACAGGAGATGTTTCAAAAATAGCATTTTTAGATTATGGAACTAAGGGGTAGATTTATGCGAACCATACTCTTTTTTGACTTACCAGCCGTAACGAAAAGAGATCACAGGGAATACGCGAAGTTCGTTAAAACCATAAAAAGCAAGGGCTTCGCAATGTTGCAAGAAAGTGTTTATACCAAACTTTCGATTAACGAAACGACAGTAGACGCAACAATCCGTGATCTAAAACGCGCTTTGCCACCTGATGGCTCCATTTCTTGTTTAACCGTAACGGAAAAACAATTTTCGGCAATTGAAGTTTTGCTCGGAGAGATGGAAACGGATGTTGTCATGAATGAGGACAAAACCATAGTTTTATGAAAATACTATCTATTAACCCCAATGTCTTCCAAATTGACATCACCGATCCCAAATTTATTACTTTGGTAATTGAGAACAAGTCGTTCTATTGGAAATTCTCCAAATATCTTTATGATACGTTCCCTGAACACTTAAGTTACTGTTCCTTAATCAAAAATGGAGAACAACAAAAAATTGAAGATGTATCAGCCTATATCTTCAATCCATTTGATTTGAATCTAAACACCAAACAAAATTTGAATGCACTTTATAAAATTCTAAAGAAATCATATTTCACGGAATTAAGCGCAAGCGTACAGCAAATCCAAGATTTGTTAACTCAAGTATGCAAAGAGATTCGTCTAGATTTTGATGCCGAATTAACCATGGAATCTTCCATACGGATCGATGATATTTTTAAAATCGGCGGTCTTCAGTTCTTGGAAACCGATTCGTCATTGTTGGAAAGATTTGTTCGCTACATTTCAATAGTTAAAGAACTTCAAAATGTATCTATTATTTTCATAAACCATTTACATGATTATTTTGAAAATGCTGAAATAGAGCAACTTCTAAAAGAAATGGAATATAGAGGGATAACTTTAGTAAACATCGAGACATTTGTTCCGCAAAATAAATTAGAAAATGAAACAATTTGTATCATAGACAAAGATTTATGTTCGATTAATTAGTGTATAATTCTTTCATAAGAAACGCTGTTTTAGGCCTAAATTTTGAGGTTTGAGAGCAGTGTTGTCTTAGATAGCTCGAAAACGTAAGTAGATTCAAAGATTTCGGAATTTAGGTTTGAGAGCAGTGTTGTCTTAGATAGCTCGAAAACAACGGAATATATGAAGAACGATAATATAGAGTTTGAGAGCAGTGTTGTCTTAGATAGCTCGAAAACTGAATATGTCTTTCATGTGGTTATTCCTCCGTTTGAGAGCAGTGTTGTCTTAGATAGCTCGAAAACTTCGAAATGAAGGAAGTTCCCCTTGTTCCGAGTTTGAGAGCAGTGTTGTCTTAGATAGCTCGAAAACATCGTTCTCTGGGTACGTGATTGGATTGTCGTTTGAGAGCAGTGTTGTCTTAGATAGCTCGAAAACCAAGGTTATCAACAAGGTCTTACCGAGGGAGTTTGAGAGCAGTGTTGTCTTAGATAGCTCGAAAACTTGATATCATCGAAAGGATTAGGGATTGTGGTTTGAGAGCAGTGTTGTCTTAGATAGCTCGAAAACCCGGAAATCTTAATTACTATGGGTTTAGGTGTTTGAGAGCAGTGTTGTCTTAGATAGCTCGAAAACCCCCTTGTACATCGTGTCACACTTGAAATTGTTTGAGAGCAGTGTTGTCTTAGATAGCTCGAAAACTATCATCTCATAGAAGTTCCATCTATCCCTGTTTGAGAGCAGTGTTGTCTTAGATAGCTCGAAAACTTCTTTTTCGTGAATGTCATAGTCGTTTAGGTTTGAGAGCAGTGTTGTCTTAGATAGCTCGAAAACTTCTTTTTCGTGAATGTCATAGTCGTTTAGGTTTGAGAGCAGTGTTGTCTTAGATAGCTCGAAAACTTCTTTTTCGTGAATGTCATAGTCGTTTAGGTTTGAGAGCAGTGTTGTCTTAGATAGCTCGAAAACGAAATTTTCTTTTTGAATTGAAGATAAACAAGTTTGAGAGCAGTGTTGTCTTAGATAGCTCGAAAACAAAACCACGCATCTACGTATATATTTGGCAGGTTTGAGAACAGTGTTGTCATGTTTCTAAACAGAAACTTCGGATTTAATGAGAGGGGTGCTCGGTCTCTTTTTCTTTTTTTGACTTTCACCAAAAGCAGTTGGCAATCAATTTTCACACTTATTTTTTCGTTTTTTGTAAATTTTTTACATTTTTAAGCAAAATAAATCGGTTTTTTAGCTCTATTTTTAAAGATGGCTACATCTCATCAGAAAAAGGAACTACTTTTGTGTCTTTATTTCCCTAGTAGTCTCACCATTTTACTTTTGCTTGCCCTTCGTTTATTTTCCTTTGCTCTATGCGATATACTTTGCAACGAGGTAACACATATGAAAGGTTTCAAACATTTTGGCGTAATGCTTGATGTCTCCAGAAATGGAGTCATGAAGAAAGAGACGTTATTTTCATTTATAGATTTGATAGCAAACATGGGCTATGACACATTAGAACTCTATAGCGAGGACATCTATAAACTTAAGGATCGCCCTTATTTTGGATATATGAGGGGAGGATACTCCGTAGATGAATTAAAAGAAATCGACCAATATTGTTTAAAGAAAAACATCGAATTGATTCCTTGCATCCAAACCCTCGCTCATTTCACCAATCCTTCCAAAGAGAAAGACTTCATCCCTATGTTAGATATCGATGATATCTTGCTTGTAGATAATCCAAAAACATATGAATTCATTGAAGATATGATTCGTACTGCCAGGGAAGCATTCTCTTCGAAACACCTCAATATCGGCATGGATGAAGCCTATAACCTTGGAAAAGGTAATTTCCAAAGAAAAAATGGCTATGAAGACCAGACGAGCATCATGTTACGTCACCTCAATAAAGTAACTGAAATTGCAAAGAAATACGGCTTTACCTGCCATATGTGGGGGGATATGTTTGTCCGCATGGCCAATGACGGTCATTATTTAGATAAAAAACCAGATGTTTCAAAGCTAAAAGAACAGAAAATTAGTTTGCCTAACAACGTTGAACCAGCTTATTGGGATTATTGCACAACAAGCCGGGATTCTTGTGAATTCTTCTTAAATTATTTCAAGAACTTCCAACAAGACGTTTGGTTTGTTGGCGGGGCTTGTTGCTGGAAAGGATATACCCCAACAAACTATAAATCCTTGCAAAGCTGTGAGATTTCTTTCAAAGCCATGCAAAAAGAGCCTGTTTCCAACTATCTCATCACTTTATGGGGAGATGATGGAAGAGAGACTTCTCCTTTCATGGTTTTGCCTGTACTTTTTGCTGCAAAAGAATTCGCTCAAGGAAATTTTGACCATGAAAAAATCAAACAAAAATTCCAGGAAGAACTCCATCTTTCTTTTGATGACTTCCTTCATTTCGATGACTCCTCAGTCGGATATAAGAATGGGGAAAGATGTTTCGACACAGATGGTTTAGCGAAATGTCTTCTTTTCCAAGACCCTCTAATGGGGATTTACGATAAAGCATATATGGAACTAGATCCTATTCATTACGAACCGATAGCAAAAGAACTTAGAGAGGCAGCAGAAAGAAACGCCCCATACTCTTATTTATTTAAAGAAGGAGCTGCTTTAGCTAGCCTTCTTGCTGTGAAATCAAGCCTAGGTATCAAAACCCATCAAGCCTATAAAAAGGGAAAAGAAGAACTTGATAAACTTCTTCCTCTTTATACCTCTTGCATTAGAAGGCTTGAAATATTCCACGCTGCTTTTGAAGAGATGTGGATGAAAGAAAATAAACCATTTGGCTATGAAATCGTCGATATTCGTTTAGGCGGTTTAAAGAGCCGCTTACTTTATGCGAAAAAGAGAATTGCTCAATTCCTTTCCGGGGAAATCGATCATATCGAAGAGTTAGAATGTGAGCAACTCCTTCCATTCCGCGAAGAATCTTTGATGGTAAGCCATTATAAATGGATTATTTCCACAAGTAATATTTAAGAGAAAACGTTATTATTAACTCATGCCACGAATTGAATTGAAACATCTTTCCGTCACCTATTTAGGAAAGAAAAACGAAGAATATCCTGCCTTAAAAGATGTTTCATGTGTTTTTGAAGACAAAAAAGTCAGCTGTATCATGGGTGAGTCCGGAAGTGGTAAAACCACTTTATTAAGAGCTCTTGCAAATCAACTTGCTTATGATGGAGAAATCTTAAGCGATGGTGTCAACATTCAAAAAATGAGTCTAAAAGAACGTAAATTAGGATACGTTCAACAAGATTTTGCCTTATATCCTCATCTAACCGTTTTTGATAACCTTGCTTTCCCTTTAAAAATAGAAAGAAATGATTATGAAACCATCAGCAATAAGGTGCATGAGATGGCAAAAACATTAAACATCTCCTATCTTTTAGCAAGAAAGCCAAGACAACTATCCACTGGGCAAATTCAGAAGGTTTGCTTAGGAAGAGCCTTGATTAAGAAACCTGAACTCATCCTTCTAGATGAGCCTTTAAGCAATGTAGACCTTCCTCAAAAAGAAGATGTCCTTCAAACAATTAAGAATGCCTTAGATAAATATGGCATTACCGCCATCTATATCACCCATAATCTTAAAGAGGCAATCTATATTTCTTCTAAAATCTATTCTTTTGAGAACGGTTCTTTGGAATGGATTAAAGATGCAAAGGATTTAGGTATCGTCAATATTGCCTATATCTTTGATAAAGAGGTCCAAAGATGAAGTTCAGGCCGGCAAAAAAAGAGTTCTCTTTGGACGATCTCCCTGAAACAAGAGGGAAACAATTTCTAGATTTCTTTAAAACCAGGCCTCTCTTATTTTTGCAAATAGGGCTCTTGCTTTTGTTATTTGCAATCCCTTTTCTTGCGACATTTTTAATCAAATATTACGGAATTCTTTTGCCCGCATCGAAAACGATGGAAGGAGATGAATACATTTCCTTTTTCAAAACCACTACACTAGTTTTTGACGCATTTTATATTCTTTCCTTCTTCTTTCTTTTCCTATCTCTATCCGGTTTAGGAAGAATCATCCGTCAATGGGCGTGGGGGGAAGGTATCTATTTTTGGCACGACTTCAAAAAAGGAATCAAACAAAATATCAGAAGTTACTCCTTATATTGGATTGCCTTCTCTTTGTTGTTTTTCCTTTCTGACTTGCTTTCTTTATTACTATCTAACCGCATCGTCTCTTATTTCCTAACAGGATTCCTCTTACTGTTTTTGCCATTGATCATGATGGGGATGAGCCAATCTTTGTTTTATACCAATTCCTTTGGTAAAACTCTTTCCAACTCTTTCTTCTATTGTTTGAAAAAGCCTCTTATAACCTTCGTTTTCCTTTTACTCTCTTATGCGATTCTATGCCTTACCCTTATTAATCAAATCATGATTGAAGCTCTTTGTTTCCTTTTCTTATTCTTATTGATCTTGCCTCTTTTCATCTGTGGTTGGCACCAATTCTCATTATCTATCTTCGATGAATATACCAACAAAGAGTTTTATCCGAATATCTATCAAAAAGGATTGAGAGGAGAGTTCTTAAAATGACATATCTATATCCCTCAAACTGGAAGGAAGAAAGCAAAAAGCAGAAAACCGTCTATCTCTTTGTTAGTGCTGCAATTCTCTTGCTTCTCCTGATAAGCATTCTCCTTGTCTATTATCTTCATCCAAGGAATCAGTTCTGGCTATATTATGCCATCTCACTCGTTTTATTCATCCTTGGTGTTTTAGGCATCTATTATTTCTTTTTCTATAAATTTATGTTCCTTCAAACAAGAGAATCCTTTCTAAAACGTATCACTCAAGCAAAAGAAAAAAGAGCGTTCATCTTCAAAGAAGAGGGAAAGAGTGTCTATTCCAACAAATTATCTTTCTCTTCCTACATATTTCTCGATGAGGAAGGAAAAGAAACGACCTTCCTTATCTTAAATGAACAAGAGAATCCTTTTATGGAAGGAAAGAAATACACCCTGCTCTTTTCCCGCGATTATTTATATGGATTTGAGGAGATGAAAGATGAAAAATAGACTTCTTCGTTCTTATCTTCAATACGATTGGTGGAAAATCGGTGGAGTTGTTTTAGGGGGTGCGCTCCTTCTAGGTTTCCTTTTTCAAAGCAAAGACACCTTAAAAGATAATGAGATATTAGATATCTTTGTGACAGGAGAAGTGCACGATTCCTCTTTCCAAGAAGATATGTTCTCTATGGTTAAAAACGATACGATTCACGCCATCCATACCACAGCGTATAGGCAAGAGGATACCCAATATAACCAAATTGCCAATTCCTTTTTATCTAGTGTATCGGATTTGTATTTTTTGCCTGAAAGCCTTCTTAGCACCCATAAAGAATATGTCTCCTACTCCAAAATCCTTGATGAAGGAATTCAAAAGAAAATCACCGACATCGATCCTTCCTACACTTTCTATCAGGATTCCACAAACAAAATCAGAGGTATCAAAATCTTTGATAAAGACGATAAGACCTTTAACCAGAACAAACAAATATCCTCCTTCTTTTCTTTTGAGGAAACGACTTATCTCTTTGTTTCGGATAATTCCACAAACTGCAAAGATAACGATCAAAAAGGCAACCCTCTTTTATTAGAATATGCATACTCGTTCTTAAAAATAAGTTTGAAGTAGGCCCAATTCCTAGTTTTTTACTTCCTTTAAGGCAGGAAAGGAAAACGCGTGTTATAGTATCAAAAACAAGAAACACAATCGGGAGACCTTTTATGGAAAAAGAATTCCTTCACTGTCTTAGAGCTCAAATTTATCCAGACGCGTATTATCAGGAAAGAATTGATAGCATTAAGAATTTTTGCTTGGATTATGGTTTCCAAAACGTCATCCTCATCTTTAATGGCGAAGAACATAATGTAGGACATATCAAAGACGAAGAACTTTCTTTATGGATAGATGTCATAAAGAAAGCCAAAGAACAGTTTAACAAAGTAGGTATATCCGTCTCCCTTAATCCTTGGATGGAAATGGGCCATCTCGATAGAGGAAGAAAACTTCAAGAAGGCCAGCATTTTCAGACAATGGTGGATAGAAATGGCAAGGTATCAGAGCTTGTAGCATGTCCTTTGGATGCCAATTGGAAACAATATTATCTTCATCAAGTCGAAACCTATGTGAAAGAAATAAAACCAGAGGTGCTTTGGATCGAAGATGATTTCCGTTTGCATAATCACCCTCCACTTGATTGGGGTGGATGTTTTTGCCCTCTCCATATGGAAGAATTTGCCAAACGTATCGGCAAAGAAGAAACAAGAGAGGAATTCATTGCAAACCTTTCAAAAAGAGAGCCTTCAATGGAAAGAAAAGCGTGGCTTGATTTTTCTTGGGAATGTATCGATGAACTTGCTAAAGAAATAACAGAAACCACAAAAAGAGCTAACCCATCTACCCATATTGGCTTAATGAGCTCCACGCCATTCCAACATGCAATGGAAGCAAGAAACTGGTCTAAACTTCATTCCGACCTTTCTCCTGACGGAATCAAAATCGATAGAATCCATTTGCCAGCCTATAGAGAAGAAGGATCCAAGAAATACTATTTTGATTTCAACCGTATTAGCATGGTAAATCGTTCTTTTATTGGCGATGATTGTGAGATCTATCCAGAATTAGAAAACTCTTCTTTCTCTACCTTTGTGAAAGATAAAAAATTCCTCGCCTTCCAATTAGAAAGCGCTTTGCCTTTAGGCTTATCTGGCATGACTTATAACATCTTTGCCCATTGTGGCAATGGTGTTCAGGAAGAATTCGGCTATGGTCCTGTTATAAAAGAGTTGACCCCTTATCTAAATAAGGTCAAAGATCTTCATCTATTGCCAAGTCAAATGAAAGGTATCCTCTTCCCGTTTGATGAAAAGACCGTATACCATACCCACAAAGAAGGTTTCTTGAACCTTATTCCAAAAGATTTCGATATTGTTGGTCATTTTTCTTCCATGGGTTATTCCTATAAAATTAGCAAAGAAAAAGAATTCCATAATGAAACCGTCTTTTTAAACGGGGAAAACATTCGTAACTTCTCTAAGGAAGGATTGCTTTCATTATTTAAGAACAACTATGTATTTGTTGATGGCAAAGCGGCCTATATCTTACAAGAATTAGGTTTACTTTCTTTGATTCACGCTAAAAAAGTGGAATATCGTGGAAAGTGGCACGAATACGACGCTTTCGAGATGCTCTTAAACGACACTTATGACAATATGCATCATTACAAGGCAACCAGTCAAAGAAGAAACGGGGATTATTATTCCATTATCTATGAAGACGGAGTCAATATCCCTTCCGCTTTATTTGATGCAAGAATGAATCGAACAGGAAATGGTGTAGCCTATACCTCCTCATTCTTTGTATATCCTTATGAAATAGAAGGTACGGATAACACCTCTTTCTTCATGCCATTAAGGCGTTTCCTGTTTGAAAAATATCTTTTGCCAAACATCCAAACAGAATTTGCTTATTGCTTAAACGATGGAATTTATCCATATCTCTATAAACAAGAAAATCGATATGTCTTGTTCCTAAGCAATGCCAATTATAACGACTTCGATACCACCGAATTGAAACTATATAACCTCCATCCAAGCAAGATCGAAATGATTCAAAAAGATGGCAAGCTAAAAGAGGTCAAATATCAACTCATTGACAACAAGATCGTCATCGATGAACCTCTACGATATTTGTCCACATCCACGTATATCATTCATCCATGAGGAAATATCTATGCGAAAGAACTTAGAATTACGTTATTTTGAGGAAGCACCCGATTCCATTAAAGGTTGGGAAAGATATTCCTTGCCTATTGGCAATGGACGTTTTGGCGCGTCCATTTTTGGTGGAACGAAAAAGGAAAGAATTCAAATTACAACCAATGAATTCGCGAACACTTTTTCAAAAGGAGGGGTATCTAACTTCCTTGAAATCCATCTTGAATTCAGAGAAGCAAGAATCAGTGACTATCAAAGAGGCCTCCGTTTAAATGACGGAATCATTTATTCTTCTTACGATATGGATAGCAACTCCATTAACAGGGAAGCCTTCTATTCCTATCCCGATAAAGTTCTTGTCTATCACATAAATGCAAAACGCCCTATCTCTTTGCTTGCTAAGCTTATCATTCCTTTTCTTGGGGATAGAACTTTAGAAGAAGGAGGAAGAACAGGGCAAATAGAAAAGGATGGTTATGACATCCTTGCTAGAGGAAGCCTTCCAAGCAGAGATCTTCTTTACGAAGGACGCATACGTGTTTTAACGGATGGTGAAAAGATAACGAAAGAGGATAGCATAGAAATAAAAAACGCTAAACACGTTACCTTGCTTTTCGTTGGAGGAACCTCTTATAAACTTTGTAAGGAAACTTTCTTTACTGAGAAAGCAATGGGGGAAGATCCTCATGAAGAGATATTAGAAACCCTAAATCAAGCAAGCAATAAATCCTATGCGAATCTCTATCAAAATCATAAAAACGACTACACGTCCCTCATGGATCGCGTGGATTTCGTTCTTTCAAATGAAAAAGACAATAGAAGTGTGCCAGAGCTTCTTGAAGCGTACCGCAAAAATGAATGGGTACCTTATTTAGAAGAGCTCTATTTCTTTTTTGGAAGACATTTGCTCATTTCCTCTTCACGTAAAGGAGGCTTACCTCCATCCTTACAAGGAGTTTGGACAGCGCATGATAAATCCCCATGGGGTTCAGGTTTTTGGCATAACATCAACATCCAGATGAATTACTGGCCCGCTTTCATTACCAACTTAAGCGAGACATTCTACCCTTATATCGATTTCTTCAAAGCCTATCTTCCAAAAGCTCAAGCAAACGCAAAAAAATACTTAGAAGAAGCTTTCCATACGGACATTCCTTTAGAAGAGGCTGGTTGGATTATTGGCACAGGGGCCTTCGCTTATGAAATAGAAGGCTTAAACCCAGAAGGTCATTCGGGTCCAGGAACAGGCGGAATGACAGGGCAACTATTTACCGACGCGTATGATTACACTTTAGATGAAACATTGTTGGAAGATTGCGTTTATCCATGCATACATGGTCTGACTAAATTCTTCCAAAAATGCATCAAACAATACGGTAACGAATATCTTTGCACATGTAGCGCTTCGCCAGAACAAATTCTTTCTGGACATTGGGTAAATAGCGACAAAAAACAGCAATACTATCACACGATTGGCTGTGCTTTCGATGAACAATGGTTCGAAGAAAACGCCCAAAACGACATACGCTTTGCTTCTATTCTTAAGAAAAACGATGAGGTCATCGAAAAAGAAAAACAACAAATACATCACTACGGATCTATCCAAATTGGCTACTCCGGACAAATCAAAGAATATGGGGAAGAACATTTCTATGGCGAGATAGGGGAATATGCCCATCGTCATTTATCAGAACTTGTTGGACTGATGCCTGGAGATTTAATCACCAAACAAACACCTGCTTATCTCGATGCAGCAAAATTAACCTTATCCTACCGTGGAGATTTCTCTACCGGTTGGGCTTTGGCACATCGTTTATGTTGCCAATGCAGAATCGGCGATGGGGATCACGCCTATCGTCTTTTGAAGATCTTGCTACAAAAGAAAACCCATCCGAACCTTTGGGATGTTCATCCTCCTTTCCAAATTGATGGGAACTTTGGCGCGACAGCGGGTATCGCCGAAATGCTTTTGCAAAGCCATGAAGGATACCTTTCTATCTTGCCCGCCTTGCCTTCTCGTTGGGAGAACGTCTACGTGAAAGGGCTAAAGGCGAGAGGCAACTTTGATGTGAATATCCTTTATAGCAAGAACACGTTGCAAGAAATCCAGATTCTTTCCAATAAGGGAAGAGACCTCACTTTGTATTACCCAGGAATTAGTGGGGAAACACGAATCCTCGACAATGGAGAAAATATCTCCTTCGAAAACAAGGAACATTTCATATCCTTAAAAACAAAAATAGGCCATACATATACCATTATTCATTTCCAAAAAGTCTTAAAGAAAAGAATTCCTCAAGACTTTAAAGCCACCTATCAAAAAGATGGAGTCCTTTTGTCTTGGAAAAAGGAAGGGCAAGTTGTTCTTTATCGAGCGAAAGAAAACGAACCTGCTTATGAGTTTCTCGGAAAATTCGATAAAGAGTCTTCTTACTTAGACAAAGACTATTCTTTGATGCATAAAGGAAGAGCAACTTATAAACTCGTTGACGCAGAATCTTCTTACGCTGAAACGGATAAGGGGTCGCTTGTTTTTATTCATCCCGCAAGTCAATTGGAGGAAGACCGTTATCAATTAAGGGTTCGTACGAATAACTTAATAAGCGAAAAGATCGGCTGGGATTTCGATTAATAACCGAGTTTCTTATCCCAGAAATCCATATATAGATTCCAATCTCTTTTATCTAGATCATGAATCCCTTTTAAGTGGTGATGGGCAATATTCCCTGTTTGGGAAATTCTTTCTTCATCCATTTTGAAATCAGAAAAAGGTTCTAAGCCCATAACTCCACATTTTTCATAAACGGGATTTAGCTTAAGAAGAGTCTCATATTCACCTAATGGGTCAGCCCAAAGATCCTCGCTCTTAGAGGAAGTATAAAGAAGACGTGGGGCTAACAAAGAGAGGAAATCACTTTGTTGATAAACCATTTTTTGAGAAACGAAAACACGATAATTAGGAGTGAACCAGTAAGGGAACGCTCCTGTAATCACCTCGATTGTCTCTGCCCCAGCATGATAGTTGCTTTGTTCTGCATCGCCACTGCAACCAGCGCAAGAAGAGATGACAAGATTGATTCTTTCGTCTAATACACCCGCTAATAATGAGGTTTTTCCTCCACGAGAATGCCCGACACTTGCCAATGGCAAATTCTTTGTGAGGGGGTCTTTCTTTAAATAATCGATAATCAAAGAAAATCCTTTAGCCCACATCAATAAGGTTCCGTACTCATGAGGAAGGGAATGAGAAATCTCAGGGAATAAAGAATTGATGCCATAATGGAAACCGTTTTTATCCTCCACAACCTCGGAAGTAAGAAAAGCAAGGCACCCATACCCTCTTTTAAGGATTTCCTCCACAGGATAGAAAGAACTTTTACATTTACGGGTTGGATCGATTTCTTCTTTAGAAATAAAACCGACGGGGCGATTACAAAGAAAAAGAAATAGGCCTTTTGGTTTTTCTGGCAAGAACATATCAAAACCAAAGGAAGTCATTCTTTCCTTCCTTTTAAGGTGAACACGCATATTTTTTAGATGAGCCAAGCCATCTAACGCCTTTTTATTTTCATCAACGCATTCGTAATAAACAGATACGTCATCAAAAGAAGGGAGAATACCGTATTCGTTTTCTAAGAAATAAGAAAGGATTTGCTTATTCTTTTCCATGTTTTTAATCTTTCATCTCCAATGATTTTTGCGTGACCTTGCTACGATACTCATTCGGTGTTTTGCCTGTTACCTTTGAGAAAGTGCGATAGAAAACACTCTTATTGGAGAATCCGCAAGCAGTGGAAATCGCAAAAATAGAAAGCTCTGTCTCACTTAATAGCTGCATGGCTTTCTCGATTCTTTTATTCGAAACGTATTCCACTAAAGAAACATTGAATTTGCTTTTGAATAAACGCGAGAAATAGGATGGGTTATAGAAACATTTCTTAGCAAGCATTTCCAAAGAAAGATCACCATCCAAGTTATCCGAAATATAATCCGCAAGTTCGTTCCAGGCATCCATTTCGGTTTCTTCTGGCAAGGATATCTTTCGAAGAATCATCGTAATCAAGATATTCATATAAGACTCATTAACCACTTCAAAACGAGGGAGACGTTTCGCTTGCTCTTCAACCATTTTCTCAAGGATATATTGAATTTGTTTTTGCTCAGCAGGGGAGAAAGAGACAACACCTTCCTCTTTTCCTTTCGAAAGTTCATTAAAAGCGGACAGTGACAAAAGAGAGAACGCATTCTCAGGATTAATCATTTTCTCTAATGTTTCCGGATAGAAACAAACGTTATAGAAAGTAGCTTGGTTATTTGTCTTAAAGGAATGTGTGCTATTGAAGTTCATGAAAACCAGATCACCCTTTTTAGCGATGAAATGCTTATCGTTGACGTATTCTTCAATTTCACCGGAATTGATATACATGATTTCGATAAAGTCGTGTGTATGTAGGGGTTCCTGACCTTTTTTAAGATAAAAGAAAACATGAAGATTAGGATCTTTTGACGAATATTGTTTAGAGGTGAATACACGCATTTCTTGTTTCATAGCTTTTCCTGTTTTTGTCATTTTATTCTAAGAAGAAAATTACGGCAAAGGTTTCATTTAATCCAAAAACAACCTAACACAATTTTATTTCACATTCCAAAAACTTATCTACAAAAAAGAACAACATTCTCTATGCGTAAAAAAGTGCAACTACGATATCAAATATGATGATTTCTTTTTTTTGCTCAAAAAAATAAAATGTAATCGCTTACAAAATACTTTGTAATTAGGAGACTCCCAATGAATAGAAAAAACAAACGCTTTCTCTGTCTAGGACTTGCTTCCCTTTTGATGACACTAGCCTCTTGCCAAACAGAGCCGGAGGTTTCCAGTAGTGAACAGGTAGTTTCTTCAATGCCATCGAGTGCCGATAGTGTTGAGGATGACATCCCTTCCGTAACACATGCTCAAATCAAGCTTCTCTCTCCAAGTGCTGGTGAAGAAATTCAAATCACTCCAACACCTTTGATTAATTACATTAAAGCGAATAAAGAAGCGGATCAAATAGAGGCAATAAGCAAAGCCAAAGAAGCCGAAAACAAAAACTTAACTTGTACGTCTGTAAAGCTAAGTTGGGAAAAAGATGGCAGCGCGAATTACACCATTTATCTTGCCGATAACGAGAATTTTGAAAACGCGATAGAAGCAAAGGTTTCTTCCCTTTCTTCTTCCTATTCCGCGGATAACCTTATTCCTAATACTACTTATTATTGGAAAGTAAAAGGCACCAAAACCAAAGACACCTCCAATGTCTCTACCTTTAAAACATTAGGGACATCCGTTCGTTTCATTAATGCAGGTGGTGCTTACAACATCCGTGATTTAGGAGGTTGGAAGGCTGGAGATAAAACCATCCGTTATGGAAAATTATTCCGTGGAGGATTGCTAAATAATCTCAATGGATGGGCCGATTTAGATGAAAATGGCAAAAAAGTCTTTAATGAGACTTTGAAAATCCAAACAGAAATCGATTTACGTATTACGGGCAAAGATGATGGCGAGCAAAAACAATGCGCCTTTGATCCAAATAAAAAATACATTCAAGCCCAATTAGGCCAATATAACCGCATCCTAGATCCAGATAGCTTCGCTGCAACAAACGGTCACGATTCCTTTGGCGATATGGTATTAGCCGATTCCAAAAATGCTGCCGCTAACGATGGCATTACTGCTAAATCCCTTCGTGAGATTTTTGCAACCTTATCTGATGAAGCGAATTATCCAGTATATTTCCATTGCAACGCTGGTGCAGATAGAACAGGTACACTTGCTTTCCTTATTGAAGGATTACTCGGTGTTTCTTATGAAGATACCATCCGTGATTTTGAATTAACAAGCTTTAGCAAATTCGGTGAAAGACTTAGAAGCAAAGTCGATGGCGATCATTTCGACGCATCTGGCGTTTACATGAATCAAGCAGGCAATAACTATGTTGCTTTCGGTGAAATGTATAACGACATCATCCAATATTATGGAGATGGAAAGGGCAGCCTTTCTTTAGCCATCGAAAACTATTTAACGAGATATGTAAATGTTCCTTCTTCCCAAATCGCTAAAGTGAAAGAAATCTTACTTGGTGAAGAAAAAGAAACAATCACCTTATCCAATAGACAAGAATTCTCATTAGAAAACGAAACCATCTCCTTAAATCTTGGAGAAAATAGCCTCGACTCTATTTCTTTCATTTCTTTAGGAAACATTGACTTAGGAAAAGACCCAGCAAACATTTCTTTGAAAACAATCAAAAACAAAGAAATCGCAGGGGAAAGAGAAATCGTCATTGAAGGTAAAAAAGGAGAGAAAGACGTTACCATATACGCGCCTATCCTCTTAATTACCAAGATCATTAACACCAAAGAAGAATTTATCGCGCTCGATACATATCGTGCCAAAACCGATGGTAAAGAAAATCGTGTCATTAACTTCGGTTATTACCGTTTGGCAAAAGATATCGGCACTGAAACAAGTCCTATTTCTCATGGTGGATACATTCCTGACCAACATAATGACAATGGTGCCAACGGTTTTAGAGGAACCATTGATGGAGATGGTCATACCGTCTACTTAAATCCATCTTATGGCGGATTATTCTCCGTCGTTGGTGGAGGGGCCGTTCTTAAAAACATCAACTTCACCGCTGTTAAATTTGGTTCAACATCTGGGAATTTCGCCGTTACTTCCATTCTTGGTCCAAGTTTATGCGGAGCCATTATTGAGAATGCAAGTTTCAATTGTTTAGCCGACGGATATGGCAAGAATTATCAAAATTGCTTATTCGCCTCTGGCGGAGGATTTATCTCTTCCAACATCGCTCACTGCAATTACTTCAAAAACGTCACAGTGAACTCTGCTTCACCTCTTGTTTCCCTCTTTGGAGGAGTTACTTACGAAGGATTTGGCGGATGCAAATTCGAGAATTTCATCATCAATTGTGATCAACTTGGTTATGTGGGCATCAAACGCACAACCTCCACTAAAGTTATCACATTGGATAATTGCGTATTACCAATGGAACTTGAGGGTGTTAGCGGAAGTTACAAAACAACGTCAACTACCAATACCAAAGTAAACCTCGCAAACGAGTTCATCACCATCGATGTCGGTTCAAAATATGGCAACATGGCATTAAATAAAGCCACATACAATGGAAAAGTCATTGAAGGAGCCGTACTAGAATCCAATATCCTCATGTTTGAGAGAGAAAAAGCCTTTGGAGCAAACCCATCTGATGGTAGTGGCAATATCACTCTCAGCCTAGAGAAAGATGGACTTACATGTTCCTATTCGCTTCCGATTACTTTAATGAAATAAAAAATTAAGGAGATAAAAATGAAAAACTTAAAACTCAATTGCTTAGCCTTAGCCGGATTAACCGCCATAATGGGTGGCTTATGCGCTTGTGACGGAGGTCATTCTTCCTCTTCAATCACAACCGTAAACATCGTTCTTTTTAACGGAACTGGTGGTAAAGAATGGGTTACAAACGCCACAAAACGTTTTGCGGAAGCAAACAAAGAAACCTCTTTTGAAGAAGGTAAGAAAGGTATCAACTTCAAAATCACTCAAAAGAAGAACGTTATTTTCAACACCGAATTAAAGAGCAGTGGTGACGACATCTTCATTTATGAAAGTACTGTTGACCCTTATCAATTAAGCGCCCAAAACTTCCTTTTAGATCTTTCCGATGTTGTTGCACCAATCGAAGACAAAATCGAAGATAACATCAAAGAAAGATGCAAAGGCGTCGATGGTAAATATTACGCTTTGCCCCATTATGAATGGTTCCCTGGATTAAGCTACGATAAAGATCTTTTCAATGAAAAGAATTTCTATTTTGCTGATCCTAGCGTCGATGCAGAAGATAAAGACCTTTACCAAAGTAAGTATGGTGACGCTTATTTTATCGCCGATAAAACCGTCAAAAAATCCGTAGGTCCAAACGGTGTTCGTGGAGACTATGATGATGGGCTTCCATCTTCTTTAGAAGAATTCAATATTCTTTGCAGCAAGATGTTCGGCGATGGCGTTTCCCCAATATTACTTCCAGGCAGCGGACACTATTATTCTTGGTACTTCCCTGTCGCATTATGGGCATCATTAACTGGTGGTAACGGCATGAAAGACGCCTTCTGTAACTGGACTGAAGAAGAAGTTGAAGTCGTTAACAGCTTTAGCAATGAAGACGTCTTCTATAGCGGTTCCGGTCTTAAAAAGCCAGTCACAAGCAAGATGAAATTGACAGACGAGAACGGTTATCAAGCATATAACATGGCCAACCGTTATTATTCTTTAGCTTTCTTCGATATGGCTCTTCAAAACGAGTGGATTGACAAAGAAGCACTTGCTAACAGCAACCAAACTCCAACCGAAGCCATGAACTGGTTTATTAACAAACACAACAATAAATCCTATGGCATGTATTGGGATGGCTCCTATTGGTGCCACGAAGCAGCAGACGTTGGAACTTTCGACACCTATTCTAAGATGAATCCTTCGAATCCAGATCGTCACGTTTCCTTTATGCCTCTTCCAACGACCTTAACCGGACAAGTCCAAGAAGGTAAAGGAAAGAAACCAACCTTATTAAACGTTGGTACAACCTTAACTTTTGCTAACGCTAGAGTTAAAAAGAACGGTAAAGAAAAAGCCGTAAAAGAATTCTTAAAATTCATCTATTCTAACGATGAACTTGCTGCTTTCTCTGAAAAAACCGGTTTAACTGTTCCTTGCGAATACACCTATGACATCAGCAAATTAAAGAATTCCTATTATGAAGATTTAGCTACCTACAGAAAGGATGCTGAGGTCGTTCAACCTTCCTCTTATTCCACCCGTTTTAAAAAGAATATGCCAACCTTCTTAATTGGTTACACCATGACTATTTCTTCATTCGCCTCGGAAAACGGAACACAAAACGTTGGCGGATATCTTGACGCTTTCAGAAAACTAGGCTGCACTTCCGAATATATCTTTGAACACACTCAAATCAGCAAAGATAGCTGGGAGAAAATGGCTAAATAAAGTGAAACGAGGAAAACCATGTATAGAACATTGACGCACGAAAAGAAGGGGAAAAGCAAAAAGGAATTGTTCCATTTCCTTTTCTGTATGGCATTTTTGGTCATACCAATCATTCATTTCTTTGTCTTTTATATTTACGTCAACATGAATTCTTTCATCATGGCTTTCCAAACCTTCACGTTGGATTACGATTTAGGAAAAATCGTCACCTCTTTCGCTGGTTGGGAGAATTTCAAAACCGCCTTCTCGTCTTTTTCAAAATATCCATATATGTTGAAGAACTCTTTGATCTTCTGCGCGGTTGATTTATTAATTGCTCAGCCTTTGGCCTTGCTCGCTTCTTATTACATTTATAAAAAGAAGCCAGGAAGCGCCTTCTTCCGAACAATTCTCTATCTTCCTCAAGTCTTATCCAGCATCGTCTTAGGTATTTTGTTCAAATACGTCGTTCAAAACGCCATCCCTGAAATCATGAACGTTTGTTTCGGTCTTGAGAAAATGGATCTCCTTTCCGATCAAAACACCCAATTATGGGTCATGATCGGTTTCAACGTTTTGATGAGCTTTGGCGTCAACGTTCTCCTTTATAGCAACGCGATGGGAAACGTCAATCCAGCCTTAATCGAAAGTGCTTCTCTTGATGGAGCAAACACACTTTCCATCTTATGGCATGTCGTTTTACCAAAAATCTGGCCAACCATCATCTCTTTGGCAATCGTTATCATTTCTCAGTTATTCGTATCTCAATATCAAGTCTTCAACATCTATGGTGAAAACGCTATGGCAATGGGGAACGTTGGATACTTTATCTACATCAACTCCCTTTATTCCAACGTCTTGGGAGATGTTCCAAACTACATCAGCTATCCAGCTTTGGCTGCATTCGGTTTGATCTTAACCGCAATCATTGTTCCAACAACATTCTTGGTCAAATACCTAATGAATAGATTTGGCCCGAGGGAGGATTAATTATGGCAGAAGTTAAAGCAAATTCCCTTAACCATATCAAACGTGGTAAAAAACCGAAGTCAACAAAAGCAGATATTTGTTTCTATATCATCCTTGCCATATTGATTTCTATCTTCACTTTGTTCTTACTCTTCTTGCTCCTTTGGGGTTTGATGACCTCCTTAAAAAGCAAAAACGATTTCGAACAAAATGGTCCTATAGCCTTCCCTTTAATAGATTGGGGCAATTGGGAAAACCCATATGCTAGTAATTATGAGTTCTTCCATCTTAAAAACTACGGCATTATCTTTAAGAATTTAATCTTTGAGCAATTAAATGCTAACTGGTACGTGGGAGATAATCTCGTTAGCCATAGCCAAGAAAACATCGGTTTCCTTGCAATGTTAATGAACACCTTGATCTATGCGGGCGTTGGTGGATTGATTTGCTCTGTTGTTCCAGCTATTACCGCGTATATCACCGCAAAATACAAATTCAAAATCTGCACAATAATCAATATCGTCTTCACTCTTATGCTCTCTATCCCGATTGTCGGAGCCTTGCCTAGTGAATTGACTTGGTTAAGACAATTAGGAATCTTCGATAGCTTATGGGGGAACTTCTTACGGTTCTTCTCTGGAGCAGGAATGTATTATTTCGTTTATTACGCTTTCTTCTCCTCAATAAGCAACACCTATCGAGAAGCCGCAGAAATCGACGGGGCAAACGACTTCCTTGTTATGTTCCGTATCTATTTCCCAATGGCCATTACAACCATCGGTACGGTCTTCTTAATTCAGTTCATCGCTCTTTGGAATGATTGGCAAGCAACGATGCTTTATCTCCCAACCCATCCAACACTTGCAAGAGCCGTCTATGAAATGTCTCTTGGTAAATCAGACATTGGAACAGGAATGGAAAAATTCCTTCTCCAAACCACACCTTTGAAGATTACAGCTTCCATGATCTTGGCTGTACCGATCACCATCGTCTTCATCGTTTTCAGAAACAAACTCATGGGAAACGTTTCCGTGGGTGGATTGAAAGAATAAAAGGAGAAACAACAAATGAAAAAAGCAAAAGCGCTCGTAACACTTGCAACTTTATCCGTTTTTGGGCTTTCCACTTTATCTCACTCAGCTTTAGAAGCAAGGGGGGAAGAAGTCTCTATCGGTAATTTTGATATCGAAGATACCTATAATATCGGAGACCTTCTTTATGTTCCAAAAGACGCCACTCTTCAAAAAGATGGAAAAGAAGCAAAAATCATTACTTCCTATTTGACTTATCCAAACGGCACTTGCCAAGCCTCCTCTTCCTATAAGTTGGATGCGTATGGCACATACAGTCTTCTTTTAATCGGTGAAAACCAAGTCACTTATACAAAGACTTTCTCCGTTTTCCAAGATGTCTATTCTTTTAATGGAAACAAATCTTCCATCGACTATGGTGCGTTAAATAAACATTTCTCTTCTAGTGGCTACCCATACGGTCTAAAGCTTTCTTTAACAGAAGGGGATACGTTCACTTTTGCAAAACCTGTTGATTTATTGAAATCAAAATATCAAAAGCTCCTTATGTGGAATGTAAACGACATTGGAAAGAATCCAAGCGTTCACTCCATTACCGTTCGTGTTACGGATGCTTATGATCCAAATAACTTTTTCACCATCACCAATAGCAAAGGCACCTATTACTATGAAAACTACATTTCCAGTGGTTATAACGGAAGTAGAAGCACTGGCCTTACGAAAGACGATTCTGGAACAATCACCATTGGTTCAAACAATTACCGTATCAGTTCAACCGGTGGAACTTCCATTAGCGGTAATAACCCTGTTTCTAAAGTCTATAACAACGTTTCTTATTATTTAGATACATCTAATCCAAGCAAATATCGTATCTATGCAGAAAACGACCAAGCAATGGATTCTGTTTTAGTCACAGAATTTAATAATTCTTCCATTTATTCCGATACGACTTTTAATGGTTTCAAGACAGGTCTTGCCTATATTTCATTAACTGCGACTGGATATAGCGGAATTGAGACAGCTCCAATCGAAATTGGTGAATTAGCCGGTTTGAAAGGCGAAGAGCTTAATCCAATGGATTATTACAAGGACAACATCGCCCCAGTAATTGATGTAAACGCAAAAGAGCAAGCCAACATCTTAGGTGGGATAGAAATTAAAATCCCAGAAGCAAAAGCCTTCGATGAAACAGGATTAAGGGGTGGGGTGAAGGCAACCGTTTATTATGGTTATGATTCCTCTGCGAGAAAGATGATTTCCGTCCGTAATAATTCCTTCCTCCCTTCAGAATATGGCGTATATACGATTGTTTATGAAGCAGAAGACGTCTATGGGAATATCGGCACAGAAAGAGTAGATTTGTTTGTTTCTTCTTTCGGGGATGAAGGTATCCATTTCACCGTCAAACCTCTTGAGAATTTAGTTGCAGGATCTTCTGTTACTTTCGATAACTTCGAAGCCATCTCTTTAAATAACGACTGTGTCGTAAAAGTAGATGTCACCGATCCAAGTGGCAAGAAAGAAACCATCGCCAGCAATACCCAATACACATTAGAAAAGTCTGGCAAATATCATCTCACATATCATTATGAAGACAGCTTCTATTCCGGAGAAAAAGAATATGAATTCGAAGTCTTAGCGAAAACAACAGCTGATTTCGTAAACGATGAAGTAAACCTTCCTCATTATTTCATGAAGGGCGCGTCCTATACCATCAATGTTCCAAAAGCGTATACCTATGATAAAGATGGTCCAAAAGAAGATTCCGTTCATTCCCTTGTCAGTTTCGATGATGGCGAATACAAAGAATTTGATATTAATAATTTAGAAATCACAGGCACAAAGAGTGTCTCCTTCAAATTCTCTCCTCAAAGCAATTCGAGTGATGTTCTCGAAACAAAAAAGATTTCGATCATCGATACCGGATATGATGGAAAGAAAGTGGATTTAACCAAATATTTCGTCGGTGATTTCCAAGGAAAGAACATTGTAGACGCGGAAGGAAAGAACGCGGAATTCGTTCGTTACCAAAGCCAAGTCGATGGTTCTGCTTCAATGGAATTCGTCAATAAATTGCTCTTATCTGGCTTTAATTTTGCCTTTAAGGCATCCACCTTCCAAAAAATGAAGATTCATTTACTCCCATACACTGGTAAAGAAGGTATCGATATTGAACTCGAATCCAGCAAAGTAATCATGAATGGAAGAAGCCAAGTCGCAAGCGAACCTTGGCAAGGCAATGGTGCGAGCATCCTTTATAGTACAAGTACAAATACTCTCACTATCGCTGGTGCTAGCTTCACTTTAGATAATCCATTCCCAGATGATTCTTTCTTCTTAAAGGTTGAAGCAGAGGGTTTAACAAAATCTGATTACATCGATGTTTCAATGGTAGGAAATCAACCATTCCGTTCCAATTCAACAAGAGACAGAATCCAACCAATGGCTTCCGCCACCTTCCCTGAGGCAATCGCTCGTATAGGCGAAAGAGGCACAATCTATAAGCCAAATGTTGCTGACGTTCTTACCCCAACAAGTGAGAAGAGCATCAACATGACCGTTATCAAAAATATCTCCGGTAATATCAGCACCGTCAAAGACGTAAATTCCAAACAAGAATTATCCAATATCACGGATTTCTCTAAGAATTACGAAATCGAATACGACGAATACGGCTCCTACGTTATTACCTATAACATTCTCGATGGTGCAGGCAATGCTGTTTCGGGTGGTTTAAAAGGCATGGTCAGCGTCATTGATGGCGAAGCTCCAAAAATTACAACGGAACTAGGCACATACAAGATCAAAGCAGGAACTCCAAGCAGTCTTCCTTTGATTGAAGGAACTGATAACCTTACAAGCCCTGAAAACCTAGAAGCGTGGCATCTTGTTTATAACGAGAAAGGCGTTTTAACCGCTCAAGTTTTAAACGGAGATAAAGCGACCATTGCAACAAAAGGTACCTATACCGTCTATGTCATATTACAAGACGAAGAAGGCAACACCGCCTATGGTCAATACACTTTGATCGTCGAATAAGGAGGAAAGACAAATGAAATTTAAAAGGAATCAAAAACTTCTCTTCGCATTAGCTGCCGTAACCATTTTCACCCTTCCTTCTTGTGGAAAAACAGACGTAAACACCTCTTCAGAACAAGGAGGCGTAAATACAGATGGCGCCTCTTCTGGAAAGCATCAATTCATCGCCAAAGAAACTTCGGATTTCCTTGTCCAAAATGGAAGAACCACTTATAAAGTCATTCTTCCTAAAGAAAGCGATGATGCTCTTCTTTATGCTAGAACGGAATTGGTTTCTCTTTTCAAAGAAGCAACCAACATTGAATTAAATGTCATTACTGAAGATAGTTCTATTACCTTTAATGAGAGTGCTACCTATATCTCTTTAGGAAAGAATTCCTATTGGACAAGCGCTTCTTTAGGCGAGAAAGCCAATTTAGATGGTTTTGGAAAGGATGGATCGCGCATTCTCACCAAAGGAAAATCCATTTTCATCTTTGGGAACACGAATTATGGAACTCTTTATGGCGTCTATAATTTCTTGAAATTAAACTTTAATTTCGAAACCTATTACGAAAATTTCTATACCTTAGATAAAAACGTCAAAGATTTACACCTTTGCAATTATGATGTAGTCGATATTCCTGACGTCACTTTCCGTGTCAAAAGAGGTTTACTCTTCCCAACCGCCACACAAAATCAAATGTTCCCTTATAGAATGAGGGTGCTAGATGATGTCAGCACTTTAATCCTCCCTATTCACCAAGGGGATTCGAGAAACTCACCTTGGAATGCAAACCACAACAGTTTCTATTATTTCCCAAAAGATAAATACGAAAAAGAACATCCAAATTTCTATTCCACCAAAGGCGATCAGCTTTGTTTCACAGCCAGAGGCGATGAGAAAGAGCTTGAGAAGATGGTTGAATTTGCTGCAGCCAAAATCGAACAATCTTTAACTTGGTATCCTGTTGCAAGCTATCCAACATACGAAAGAGCTTTCTTAGGCATGAATGACGTTGCTGATTTATGCGATTGCCCTTCTTGTACGGCAGTTAAAGAGAAGCATAACGGTGCGATTGTTTCCACGGTTATTCTCTTTATGAAGAAAGTTGGAAAACTAGTTAACCAATGGATGGCAAAAGAAGAAAACGCCCCATATAGACGTGAATTAAACTATTCCTTCTTTGCTTATCAATCAGCCATTACTCCTCCATTTAAGGAAAACGAGGATGGGACTTTCGAATATGATAACGACATTATTTCTAGTGATGGGGTTAATTTAATGCCTTTCGTCGCATCCATGAACTTCGACTATGGCCGTTCTTTCTATTCTCAAGCAAACGATGAAGCAAGAAAGATTCTTAAGGCCTGGGGAAACTTCTATCCAGGAACCTGGGCATGGAGCTATGGTGGTTTCTTTAACGACTACATTACCTTCTACGATATTTATAATTTCTATTCTGACTACCACGAATATTTAACGAAATATCATTACTCTCTCTCCTTTGAACAAGTCAAAAACGACCAAAGGGGTGCAGATCCAGGATTTGGAGGCTTGGCCAACTATGTCCTTTGCAAAAAGACTTGGAATTCTTCGTTAGATATGAACGATTTAATCGACGACTTCATCAACAACATGTATGAAGATGCTGCGCCAATTATGAAAGAGATGTTACACAAATTACGTTTGTGGTTCGCCAAAATTATCGAGAAATTCGGTATCGGTAATGGTGGCTCTATGCAAGGCGATATCTCCGGTAATAAGAAATATTATGGCTTTGGTTTCTTACAAGAAATCTTTGATTTATGCGACCAAGCTTACGCTGCAATCGAAATCTATAAGAAAGATGAAGCCAAATATAAGAGATTGAAATCATACATCGATATTGAGTGGCTCTTCCCAGCCAAGGTTGCTATCTCCTGTTATGAAAGCAACTATACTCAAAACGAATACATTGCCATTAAGAAAAAATTCAAGGATCTTTGCTTGGATTTCGGTATCAAAGACATCAAAGAATTCACGTCTATTAGTTCCTTCTTAGAAAGCTTGGGGGTATAACCATGAGAAAAAACAAAATTCTTCTTGGAGCGGGATTGCTCGTTCTCTCTTTTGCGGGATTGATTGCTTGTCAAACAAACCCAAACGTTTCTACTTCCGAAGTAACCAGCGATGAAATTACTTTAAGCGAAAAACAAGTTGAAATGCTTTTCGGCGACACATACGAATTGGCTGCAAAAACCTCTTCGCCAGCCAATTTGGTTTGGTCTTCTTCCGATGAAAGTGTTTTAACGGTTGATGATGGAACCGTTTCTGCGGTTGGAGCAGGGGAAGCAAACATTATCGTTTCCAATGGCAGCAAGCAAGCTTCTTGCCATTTCAAAGTCGGTTTTAATAATTTATTGCCTACACTCGGTATCGAAAACTTATCAAGCGATACCCTCTCTCTTGTAAAGGGTTCCTCCTTTGCTTTAAGAGGAAGCGTTCTCTTCAACGAGAAAATCTATTCTTGCCCAATTTCTGTTTCCTTAGGAAATGAAGAAATCCTGACATTAGATGGAAACTCTTTGGTTGCTAAAAAGAGTGGAACAACAAGCGTCATAGTCAAAGGCGTTTGGAATAATTTCGATAACCCGCTTATGCAAAAAACCATTCAAGTCACGGTTAATGAAGATATTTCCATATACCCACAAATAAAAATGGGCGCTGAAACATTTGTCACAAACGACCTTGAATTATCGATGATAGAAAGCTGGCAAGGCAAAGAATATAACAGCTCTGCAACTGTTTCTTTCGTTGTCCAAAATAACGGAACAGAAGTGAAAGCGTCTCTTTCCGTCTTAGACGATAGCATTGTTAGCTTAGATGAAAATGGCGTTGTTAAAGCAAAAAAGACTGGTGCAACAAAGCTTTATGGCACCTTCAAAGATGAAAACGGCAAGGAATATACAAGCTATATTAACGTAAACGTCTTCTGCCCTTTAGCTAATTACGAAGGAGAATTAAAAATCTCTGCTGAATCCCCATTCCCATTAAAAGATTATTTCGGAAATGGTGCTAGTATCCTTTATGCCAAACAAGGAGAAAGAGAACTCTCCTTCTTACCTAACGGTTATATCCAAGGTTTAGAAGCAAAAGGTTCTTCATCCGATCCTCTTCTCGTCTTAACAACCAAAGGCGGGTACTATTTTGAGAACACTTTCGTCTACACGCGTTCTTTAACACAAGATAACTTTGCGTCCACCTTCTTGTTAGCTGAAGGAAAAGTCGTTGATGGTTACTACATTCTTGAAGAAGATATCCTTACTAGCATCGACATGACGAAACAAATTTCTTCCTATTATGAAGCAGGGAGTGCAAAAAACCGTTATTTCAAAGGCGTTTTTGATGGACAAGGACACACGATTGCCGCAAAAGTAGCAAGAGAAGGTGTCTTTGGTGGATTAGGTGAAAGTGCCACAATTAAGAACACTCATTTCCAATTCACTTTCAATTCCGCGAAAGATTATTGTTCTGGTCTTGCAAGAAACAACTGGACAAACCAAGTGAAGGGTTGGAAAACGACTCTTTCTGATTTATACGTCACAACAACCAACTATTTCGATCATTCCTATTCCTTATTCGAGATGCGTTGCAATGACATGGTTATGGAAAATATCTACGTCAAATTAACACTTGATAAGAGTTGCAAGGAAGTTAAGTCCGCTACTCAAGAAAAAGGCGCTTTATTCCGCGTCGATAACACTATCACTAATGGCCCATACGGTTCTTTCTATGGCGACTTCCGTGGTGTTTATGTCGTTAGCGATGTCTTCATGCCTATGTCTAGCGGTTATGTTGGGAAACAGAATCTCTTCGCAAGCTATGCTAAAAACGACAAAGAAAAATTAGGTAGCTTTGAAAAGGGAGGCGTTGAGAGCCAAATCATGTGTTGCGTTCTTGGTTCTAAGAACACCGATGAAAAGAAAGACCTATTTGGAAGCTTACCTGGTTGTACTTGGTATTTCAGTGCTTCAAAAAATACGACCTTAGCATGGATTTATGAATCGATGCCTACTTTCAACAACGGTGGCATCAAACGTTATAACACGGTTGAAGAATTAAAGAAGGATAACATAAGTAGAGTTGGCAGTTGGATCGTGGAGTAGTGAAAATGGAAACCAATACATCCCAAAACATAAAATATACTTTAGGTGGATATGCGGGCTCCCTAATTCACTTTATCATCGAAAAAGAATATTTAGATAAAGATAAATATCACTTATTCGCCAGCCAATTCCAACTTCATTCCGATAAAAACGGAACATGGAGAGGGGAATTCTGGGGGAAATTTGTCCGTGGGGCTTGCGAATGTTTTAAAGCAAGCGGAAACCGTGTCGTTTATCAAAATATCGAAGATTCTGTTTTCGAAATGATTTCCTATATGGAAGAAGATGGGACTCTCTCTTCTTATCAAGCGGACTGCCGTTTTACAGGATGGGATGTTTGGTCTAGGAAATATGCGATGATTGGCATGTTATCTTACCTTTCTATCTGCAAATACAAAACAAAACAAAAAAGAGTTCTTTCCGCTCTTAAAAAACAAGCGAACGCCATTATGGATGTTGTTGGAAGAAAGAAAAAAGGGATATTGGAAACCTCCAACATCTACGGTTCTTTAAATAGCGCTTCAATTCTTGGTGTTTTCGTAGATTTATATTCCTTAACGAAGATCAAAAAATATCTCTCTTTCGCTAAATACATTATTTCAACTGGTCTATGCGAAGGGGAAAATATCATCAAAAACGCTTTAAAAGACAATTCCTATCCATATCAGTGGAAATCCACAAAAGCCTATGAGATGACCACATGTTTCCAAGGACTTTTGCATTACGCTTTAGTTACAGGAGAAGAAAAATACCTTCAAAGCGTTATCTCCTATGTTCATAAAGTAGAAGAAACAGATTTCACCATCATCGGAGGGATTGGCACAGAGAATGAATTCTTTAACCATAGTTCCTTCACTCAAACAGAAACGCCGAAAAGAATTGGTTTAGAAACCTGTGTCACCATCTCTTTCATGGGACTTTGCAACGATTTATTAAAATGCACAAAAGACCCACATTACGCCTCATTGTTAGAAACAATGGCCTTCAATTGTTTGTATGGTGCCGTAAATGACGATAACCAAACAATGAAATTAGCCGAAGGCAGAGTCTGGCGTGTTGATGGATATGATGTGCCTGAGCATGAGACCTTCTATTTTGATTCCTATACTCCGCTTACAAATGACCGTAGAGCCCAAGTAATTGGAGGTTATATGCGTTTACAAAACAATAGAAGCTATGGTTGTTGCTTAGCTAATGGCGGATATGGTTTAGGCATGGTTCACAGCTTTGCTCTCACAAAAGAAGACAGAGCGTATGTCATTAACATCTATAACGAATTCCAATTAAAAGATGTCATGGACGAAAAGAAGGTTCATCTCTCTTTCCATGGTAACGTTTATCAAAACGGCCACATGACATTAAAAGTCAAAGCAGAAGGGCAAAACTTCGCTTTAAAATTCCGTATACCAGAATACGAAACCCCTCGTTTTTTCCTGAACGGGAAAGAACTGGAAATCACTAAAGAAAATGGCTATTTCACCATCATGAAAACATGGAATAGTGATATAATAAAGATACAATTCCGTTTCCCAATAATCTGCCATCAGTTGAATGGAAAAATCGCTTTTACGAGGGGTCCTATCGTTCTTGCTAGAGATTCTCGTTTCGCTGATGTTTCAGAAGCAACGACGAAGGAAAACAAAGGAAAACTTGTAAAGAACAATCTCTTCAAAACAAACGAGACGATCCTTCTTACTAGTGGGGAAAAACTATGTGATTTTTCTTCCGCTGGAAAAAATATGGATGATCCTCATTCCAGAATATCTGTTTGGATGAATGAGAAAACAAACTAGGAGGCTTAAAAGCTATGAAAAACAACAAAAAATCATTGCTTATGGTTCTTGCAACTATGAGCATGCTTGCCGTTTCTTGTTCCAATGAGCCAACAACCAGCAGCCAGGAATCGGAATCTAGCGAAACAAAGAAAACCTATTTCCAAGTTTCTTTGGCAACGGGGGAAGGCTATACCGTTACACCTTCCGAAGGATATGATTCAAATAAAGTGGAAGAAGGCAAGGCCTTCAAATTCGTAGTTTTACCAAAAGAAGGATATGCCATTCGTAGCGTTAAAATCGAAGGCAAAGACGGAATTCTATTGCCAGATGACGATAATGTGTACACCCTCTCATCGGTTACGGAAAATCTTTCCATTAAAATTGAAGTAGAAATAAAGACTCTTTCGGTTGTTTTCTCAGGGGAACACTTCAGCATCCAAGCTGTTGAAGGCTATCAAAGAGACAACATCGCTTATGGTTCTTCATTCTGTTTTAAAATCACCCCAGATGCGCATTATTCCTTAACTTCCGTCACACTTGATGGTGCGGATTTAAGCAAAGATACAAATGGTATTTATACAATATCCGACATCAAAGCAAAGAAAACCGTTAAAGTGTTAACAAAAGAAGACACTTATAAGCTTAAAGTCGTCGATAACGAATTCGCGTCCATTCAATTCGAAAAAGCCGATTTAAACCTTAATGAAATCGGTTATTTCTCGGATGTGAAATTTAAGGTAAATCCTATCAAATATTACAACGTCACCTCCGTAAAACTAGGAGAAAAAGCGTTAACTCCTGAAGAAGATGGTTACTATCACATCAAGAATCAAACAGGTGAGGTCTCTCTTAGCGTAATAGCGGAGATTCTTCGTTGCCAAGTTTCATTTAGCAGTGGTTGTTCCTTAACTTATGATCCTGTCACAGTAGATGCGGGCACACGTTTAACAAGTCTCCCTAGCCCAACAAGAGTAGAAGACGAATACTATGGCTCTTATTCTTTTGAAGGGTGGTATTCCTCTGAAGGTAAATTCGATATTAGCAAGCCAATCGAGAAGAGCATGACCCTTTGTGCCAAATGGAAACAAAACGACGCCAAGAAGACCATCGTGAATGAATTTAAGAAAGAAGAGTTCATCCTTGGTGGAACGGGCACTTTAGAAACATTAGATACAGCTACAAGTTCTATGGCTTACGATAGTAACAAAAGGGCGGTCGACGCAGACAAGAAAGCCCAATTATTAGCCTCTGTTTCTTTTGATGTAAACGATGGTGTTCTCTTTGATCCTAAAGGAGTCACGGGAACATGCACTTTGCCAAAGATCAATTTCACTTCCTTATTAAACGAAGGAAACGAAATTCAAATGATTGTTGGCGGATATAATCGTTCAAACGTTTTAATCCTTAATGAAAAACGAGTTTCTTACAACAAATACGATGCTGCCGGAACAGATGAAGGCATGCCACAAATGGTTAGAACTTTATTAACCTTCTTCAAAGGAAATGACTCTAAGATTCATGTCACCTATGAAGATAGATTAGTTGAAAAGGTCGTTGCCGAAGCGGCTCGTTTTGGTGAGCTCACCCTTACCGATGCTCAAGCAAACGGTACAGAAGGTCTTACATTCTCCACAAATCAAGGTGGTAGAAGACATTACTGGATTAGCAAACCATGGATGGTCAAAGCCGAAAGAAATTGGAAGGATTTCTCTAAGAAAACAGGAGTCAGTGTTACTAATGCAACCTTGAAAACACAAAGCGAATATAACTCTTGGAGCGTACCTGTTTTAGCAGCTAGCAAAGGTGTTGGTATCCTTGGATCAAGTGAAAGCGCAAGTAATAGAAGCATTCTTTCTTTTGACAAGATTAATTTCTCTAGCCTCTTTAAGCAAAGCGAAGGAATTCGTTTCTCTTTAGGCACACTTGAAGTGGAGAAAGAAATCGGCTGGAAAGTAGGGGATAACTACATTTCTTTAGGAAAGAATTCATCCGTTGGCGTTGATTCAAAAGAGCAAACAGCCGTCACCATTCAAAATACATGGAAGAACTGGGTCTTTGATATTAGCTCTTCTGGCGTATTCGTTTATAACCAAAATGAGAAAAAAGAATATGTTTTCTCTCTTACAGAAAAACAAATTTCAGGTGAAGAAAAGATTGAATTAGATCTCTCTTTCGGGAAGGCTTCTACAAGCGTCTTCTTCTTACTCACCAATATGAAATCATATAAAGCTTAAAACGAAGGAGGAAAGAGTAAGGAAAAAATTAAATCCGCATCAAAAAACAATACATTTTCAAGAAAGGAACAATTATGCAAAAAAAGAAATGTAAACTATTGCTTGTTTTAGCAGCAAGCTCCCTCTTTGCACTCTCTTCTTGTGGCCATCAAGATGTTAGTAGCTCAAGTGTAGATAGCAAAGAACCCACATCCAGCGTTTCTAGCCAAGAAGTAAAAACGTATTATGCCGTCACCTTAACCACAGGGGAGCATTACACGATTGAAGCTGTTACTGGCTATACCGCAAACAAAGTCGAAAAAGGCAAAGAATTCAAATTCAAAGTCGTAGCAAAAGAGGGCTATAACCTCGTTAGTGTCAAAGCTGGAAATACCACTCTTACCGGAAAAGATGGTGTCTACACTATCACAAACATCCAAGCAAACACTACAATCACTGTTGAAGTGGCTTTAAAATCTTTCAAAGTTCATTTTGCTGGTGAGCATTTTACTGCCACCCCATATGGCGAATTTAACCCAGAAGACGTCAAATACGGCGCTGATTATAAATTCACTATTGCCGTGGAGGAACATTATTTATTGAAATCCGTTAAAGTCGGTGAAAACGCCTTAACAGCGGTTGATAATGTCTACACCATTGCCAATATCATGGAAGATAAAACCGTTACGGTTGCCACCGAAATTGAGAATTTCGCTATTACATACGAAGTAACTAACGCCACAATCACCGCCATAGAAGACTATAACAAAGATAAAGTCGATTATGGTGCTGATTTCAAATTCAAAGTGACTCCTGATGAGCATTATCATGTGGCAAGCGTTAAAGTCGGTGAAACCACATTAACACCTGATGCAGAGGGTGTTTATACCCTTAGCAAAGTCGCTGGCGCTACCACGATTAAAGCGGTCGCGGAAAAAGACGCTTTCAAGGTGAATTTCGCTGGCGAGCATTTCACGGCTACCGCACATACTGGCTTCAATAAAGATGATATCAAATATGGTGACAGCTTCAAATTCACCGTTACTGCTGATGAGCATTATCATATCGTTTCCGTCAAAGTCGGAGAAACAACCTTAACTGCAGAAGATGGTGTCTACACCTTAACAAGCGTAGAAGCTAATCAAACCGTCACTGTTCTAACCGAAATTGATAGCTTTGCTATCTCCTTTAGTGGTGAACACATTACCGCTACACCAATGGAAGGATATGATCCAAACAAAGTCAATTATGGTGCTGATTTCAAATTCAAAGTCACAGCAGAAGCCCACTATAACGTTGTTTCCGTCAAAGATGGCGACACTTTATTAACTGCTACTGATGGGGTTTATACCTTAACGAACGTTACCAAAGCAACAACCATCACCTTAACCGCTGAATTAGACACCCATACCGTTACCTTCACTGGCGAAGGATATGAAGTCATTGAAGTGGAAGGCTTTAACAAAAACAGCATTGTCCATGGTGGAGAATATAGCTTCAAACTCAAAGCCAATGAACATACTCATATCTCTTCCGTTAAAGTGGGAGATAACGCTCTCACCACAGATGGTGCTGGAACCTATTCCATTAGCAATATCGTGGATAATGTCGTGGTTGCGGTTACTACAACAGAAGACACTTATAAGTTAACGATGCCTTCTCATGAAACATATACCATTACCTTAGCGGAAGAAGGATTAGACTTAAATGCTGTTACTTATAGCAAAGAAGTCAAATTCAAAGTCACTCCTGCTAAGTACCATAGCATCACTGCCGTTAAATTAAATGGCAATGCGCTTACTGTTGGTGAAGATGGATATTATCTGGTCAAAAACCAAGTTTTTGATGCTACCATTGCTGTGGAAACGGCAAAAAATAAAGCTACCGTTACTTTCGATTCCAATGGCGGAACTGCCATCGAAGCAAAAACCATCGATCAAGGTACCTCATTAGTAGAAGAGGCCACTCCAACTAGAGCAGGAGACACCTACTACGACACCTATACCTTTGGTGGCTGGTACTTAAACGGCAAGAAGTTTGATTTCTCTACCGTCGTTGAATCCGATATCACTCTCGTTGCCAAATGGAACTACGGAACTGCAAAATACACCAACTCTGATGTGTGGGCGAAAGAAAACTTCGTAACTGGAGGCACAGCAAGTATTGTCACGATTGCGGAGGCTTTCAATACTCTTTATTGGAACAAAACACCTAGCGAAAAAGAGCAAGCTATCAAAGACTTCGGCAAAACCGATGATGATGGGTGGATGATCAAATATAATGACGATAATGTCGCAGATGGATCTATCACTCTCCCAAAAACAAACTTCCATGAGCTTTTAACAAACGGAAAAGTGGCCAGAACAGAAATTGGTGGCTATAATTCCCAAAATTCCATTTGTCTTAAAGCAGGTGGCGAGGACAAGATGATAGTCAACAACAAAACCGACCAATCTCTTGCTTGTTTGACAAGAACCTCCCTTACGTTCTATGAAGATCTTGAAGGAAAGGTCCACGTTCGTTTCCTCGACACATTGCTCGAAAAACCTGCTTCCGATTCCACTCGTTATGGCGAAATCATCTTAACTGACGATGAAGCAAACGGAACTTCTTCCATACAGTTGTACTCTAAACAAAGTGGTAGAACCCGTCGTTATTGGCTTGGCAAACTTCGTATTACGAACGGAGAAAGAATCTTTAAAGATTTCTCTAACAAAACGGGATTTACCGTCGAAGGTGGTGAAATTCGCACTCAAGAAGAAACGCTTAAAGGTGGTGCTCCTTTCAAACAATGGAACGCTGCTGTCGCTCCTTTAAAACAAGGAATTGGTATTTTGGGAAATAGTTCAAAATCAGGAACTTTAACGTTAGACAAGATGAATCTTAACAAATTGCTTGCGAATGGTGAAGGAGTTCGTTTCACGCTTGGTGCTTGGAATGGAGGGGAACTCGTCTCCTTCATGGATGGCGAAACCGCCAGCGGTGTTGGCCTAAATGCCACCAAAGCCAACAACGATCAAGCGGCTCAAACAAAAGAATCCCTTGAAGGCACCTGGCTCAACTGGGTCGTTACCATCGATAAAGTGGGCATGCATGTGCATAACGTCTTCGAGAACAAGGATTACGATTTCGCTTTAACGGAAGGCCAATTAAATGGCACTGAATCCCTTGTGTTCAAACTTGGCAAGGTGTCTAATGGCAGATTCTTCTTGTTAAGTAACATGATGACTTACCACATCTAATTCTCTTTAAAGAATCAAGGCTGTTAAGTGAAAGCTTAACGGCCTTTTCTTTTGCGTAGGAATAAAACAAAAGGAATCATGATGAATATAGAATGAAACATAACAACTAATCATTTATGCGTATTCATGATTGTTTTTGTTTATAATCATTTTGAAGTGAGGTTTCCTTATGAACGAAAATATGTTTACAAGAGAGCGCTATAAGCTAATAGAGGATTATTTGAAAAAAGAATCCCGGGCAACTGTGGATGAATTAGCGAAAATGCTATATGTATCTCCTGCGACAGTTCGAAGAGATCTTACGGAAATGGAAAAGATGGGTCAGATCAAAAGGACCCATGGTGGAGCAATCTACAATGATAGTGGAGATGAATTAAACATCTTCGTTCGTATTGAAAATAACGCGAGGGAAAAAGACGAAACAGCCCAAATCGCTTTGAAACATCTTCCTTCTTTTAATACAGTCTTCGTTGATAATTCTTCGACTTGTTTAGCTTTGTTAAGCAAAATGGATTTAAGTCATAAGAGCGTTGTTACCAACGGTTTTCAATTAGCGGTTATGCTTGAAAAGAAGAAGGGCGTAAAGGTTCTTTTCCTTGGAGGGCAGATTTTATATTCTTCTTTCTCGACTGCCGGTTCGTTTGCTACAAGTATGATGAACGATTTCCATTTTGATTTATTCTTATCCTCTTGCGCAGGATTAGAAAAAGATGGCAGCTATGAGCAAACATTGGAAACAATGGAGTTAAAGAAACTAGCGTCTTCTCGAAGCGATAAGAAACTTCTTCTCATCGATAAAACAAAATTTGGGCATGCCTACCTCTATCACACCAATTCTTTAAGCGATTACGATCTAATTATCACCAATGCAGAAGATAATGTTATAAAAGAATACGTTTCGGGGGAAAACATCCATTTTATAAATCATTAATTCGATTTATTTCAAAATATCGTCGTCTAACAAAAAATCATAAATAGAGCAATGGAAGATGCCATTCTCGTCATAATATGGTTTTGGCGTATCTTTGTTTACGATAATTTTCTTACGATAATCACATAACTTTTTAAGAGAAGCTGTTTCTTGTTCCATTTTGCTGGAATTAGAAATTTCAAAAGCGGATTGAATATAGTATTTTCCTTCAGGGGAATTAATTACAAAATCAATTTCTCTTTCTTTGCGAATGGTTTTGGCGTTCGCGTCCTTTTCAAACGATTCCATAACGCCTACATCCGGCTTCATGCCTCTGCTTATAAGTTCATTAAATATCATGTTTTCCATGATATGGTTCTCTTCTTGTTGCCTAAGGTTTAGCCAACAATTTCTTAAGCCTATATCTGCAACGTAATATTTAGATGGGTAGGTGAAGTAGTTTTTCCCTTTTATGTCATATTTCTTCGCTTCAGCGAACAGAAAAGAATCGACGCAGCCCATCAAGTACTTCGCAATCGTTTCATCAGAAATAGCAATGCCCTTGGTTTGTTTTAAAAGTCTAGCAATCTTAGAGGGATTCGTAAAAGAACCTATAGAAGAACAAAGATCCAAGATAAGTTGTTCTAAGACGTCTTCTCTTTCTAAGTTAACGTGTTCCTTAATGTCTCTTAAATACGTTTCCTGGAAAAGATTCTTTAAATATCGAATTTTTTCTTCATTGTTCTTACATGAAGAGGCAGCATAAGGCATTCCACCAAAGGTGAAATACTCGTTATAGTCAGTGTACACATCCCTTTGTTTATATTCGTGAAATTCCTTAAAGGATAGAGGGTGCATTTCAATGACTTCCCCTTTCCCACGAAAATCGGTTGCAATATCTTTTGAAAGAAGGTGAGAATTGCTGCCTGTAACAAAAACATCAAATTCATCCTCTCCTTGATAATCATTTAAAAGATCATAAAACGTTAGTTTCTGAGTTGGATTTGCGGGATTGATGGAATCCTTGCATAGTTGAATCTCATCAATAAAAATAAATTTCCTACCTTCTGGCATTGTAGACACTCTTCGATTGATTTCTTTCGACAAATCGATTACGTTTCTAAAAGATGAATCTCTCATCTTATTCAAAGAAAAAGACGTGATAGATTCTTTTTTTACGCCATTTTCTAACAAATAATCGGTTAGCAAACGGGAAAGAAGATACGATTTGCCAGATCTTCGTAATCCCGTAATGATTTTAATTTGACCGTCTCCAATCAAAGAGACAGCTTTATCTAAGTATCCTTTTCGATTGATTTTTTCCATAATAGAAGCTTTTGTGTAAATACACATTAATTTCTATAAACATTATACATAGGAATGCCGTTATTTCATTAAAATTCTATTTACTAATATAGATTTGTAGATATTTTTGTGTAAACACACATTATTTTCTAGTATTGTCGAGCACACACTTTAAAAGTAGTTTCTCAGCTTAATTCCTTTTTGAAAGAAATAAGTGTTTTAGAAAAGGTTTATAAACAAAAAAGCGAGGACATGTATCAATATAAGCAAAAAAAGCCCAGGGGAAACCGGGCTAGGAAGGTTAAACGGATTGCTTATCTTTTTACGTCAAGGAAATCCCAACGTACGACATTTTCAAGTTTGAAGATATGAACAAGTTGAACCATGTCTTCATCGGAAATGTTATTTAAGATAGGTCTTGTGCCAATGATGTTATAGATGGTCGCGGCTTTTTCAACCGTTTCGATAAGGCCAAAAGCCTCATCAAGGGTTTTACCAACACCATAAATGCCATGGTTGGTCCATAAGACAATACGGAAGTCGTGCATCTTCTTTGCAGTAGCAACACCGATTTCATCCGTTCCGCATAACATCCATGGAAGAACGCCAACGCCTTCTGGGAAAACAACGACACATTCCGTGGACATTTGCCAAAGAGTGTGAGAGAAACTCTTTTCATCAAGAGGGTGAACATAGGTCATAGCAAGGATGTTTGTTGGATGACAATGCATGACAACACGGTTCTCAGGATCTACGGCTAATCTAGCCATGTGAGACATTAAATGAGCAGGAAGCTCGGAAGTAAATCTTCCTCCATCTTTATAGCCCCAAAGGAGTTCGACGGATTTGCCATCTTGAGCAACACGGAAGATACCAACATTGGTTTCTGGGTCATCTTCTACGTTCTTGAAATATTTGCCAGTTCCGGTAACCATGAAATATTTGCCAGCAAGAGGGGAAGCGTCTAAAGAAGAAGCATGAACCCCAGCAAGAGGGATATTACGAATCACGTTGTGAATATCGAGATACTCCGCAACTTCCTCTTCTTTTAATAAATAGGAAATGTTTCCACCATTTCTTTCATCCCACCCCAAACGATACATGTTTGAAGCGGTTTTCTCAAATTCCTTTAAAAAAGGTGCGTTTAATATGTCTTTCATTTTTTATTTCCTCTTAGATAAAACATCTTTCTCGTATTTCATGACATCATCGTAATAGTTATCATTCATGCCTTGACGTCTAAGGTACTCATTCCAAACATCACCGAATGGCAACATCTTCACTTTCTCTTGCATGCACATAAGCTTGGTGAAATTGGCATCTTTTTGGAGAGCTGCCATTTCTTCATTTGGAAGAAGGGCTGCGTAAAGTAAGGCTTTTTGCATGCTTCTTTCGCCAGTAATCCAAGCTGCGATACGATTAATAGAGGCATCAAAATAATCCAAGCCAATCATGACTTTATTTTCAGCGTGGTTACGAATGATTTCTTTTGCGACTTCTTTTAATTCGTCATCAAAGATAACAACGTGGTCGGAATCCCAGCGAACAGGGCGGGAAACGTGGAGAGCAAGCTTGTCATAGAAGCAAAGCAAGGACGGAATCTTATCAGAGACAACTTCGGTTGGATGATAATGTCCCATATCCATTAAGCAAGTAATTCCTCTTGTTGCTGCATAGTTTTGATAGAATTCGCTAGAACCAACAGTATAGGATTCTAAGCCAATGCCAAACACTTTGCTTTCAACGGTTGGAATGACGTATTCCTTGCTCCAGCCTTTATCGGCAAGAATTTGATCAAGGGAATCTTTTAAACGCATACGTGGGGATAATCTATCCGCAGGAACGTCTTTGTATCCATCCGGAATCCAAATATTCATCATACATGGTTTACCGAAAGCTCTTCCGAATTCATTGGAGATTTCAAGGCATCTCTTACCATGTTCAATCCAGAAATGACGCGTTTCTTCATCTGGAGAAGAAAGAGTAAGATTATCTTTTACTTTAGGGGAAGAGAAATAAGTAGGGTTAAAATCAATACCATCCAAACCGATTTCTTTTCCAAGTTCAGTCCACTCTTTGAAATATTCGTAAGTGTATTGATCGCGGTCAACCTTACCAGCGTCATCACCTAAAATGGCATAAGAAGCGTGTAAGTTTAATCTTTTCTTTCCTGGCATTAAAGAGAAGGCTTTCTTGATATCCTCAAAAAGTTCTTCTTTGTTACGTGCTTTGCCGATGTAGTTGCCAGTGGTTTGAATTCCACCATCAAGAGAGGTGCAGCCTTCAAGCCCTAACACATCATCGCCTTGCCAGCAATGAACGGAGATTGGGATGTTTTTTACCCTTTCTAAAGCAGCTTCAACATCAACGCCAAGCTCTTCATATTCTTTCTTGGCTTTTTCATAATTTTCTTCGATAGACATATATATTTTTCCTCCTAAGTATTAACAATTTGGATAGTAGGTTTTAGAAGAGATGGATGCAGCAATATCCTTTCTTCCTTCAATGGCATTAGGGATTTCCCCTAAGGCAATAAACTGAGCCATGGCGTTTCCAAGGATCGTTGCTTCCGAGGCGCCTGTTACAACCTTGATTTGACATGCATTTGCTAAATATTGGTTCAAAATAGCTGCTTGATTTCCTCCGCCAACGATCAAGATGGAATGGATTTTGCGATTCGTTAGTTCCTCTAATTGAGAAATTGTTTCTTTATAGTTTTTTGCCATGGAACGGTAGATGAGCTTCATGTATTCACCTAAGGTAGTTGGCTTTTCTTGCTTGGTATCAGCGAGATATTTATCCATTTTCGCAATCATGTTCCCAGGTTTTTCAAATACTGGATCATTTACATCGATGGTCGCGTTAACATCTTTCTCCATATTCACCAAAGGAACGATATCTTTATTGCTTATCTCAATTCCTTTGTTCTTAAAGTCATTTCTGATTTCATTAATGATGAACATACCCATCGTATTCTTAAGGAAACGGATGGTGTGGTTGTAGCCTATTTCGTTCGTGAAGTTATATAAGCGACATTGTTCGCTCATTAAAGGATCTTGGAGTTCTGTGCCAATAAGCGACCAAGTTCCGCTAGAGATATAAGCGAAATCTCCTTCACCATTTGCACCCAGAACAGCAGAAGCGGTATCGTGGCTTCCGCAAGCGATGACTTTGATGTCTTTATTCAAGCCTTTTGGTAAGAATTCTTTCTTTAAAAGACCATATGTCTCCCCTGGTTTGATAATAGGAGGGAACAAAGATTCATTAATTCCAATAACATTGAGAAGCTCACGAGAAATCTTTCCTTCTTTTCTAAGATAAAGAGAGGTAGTGGAAGCGTTGGTTTCTTCTAATCTCTTCGCTCCGCTTAAGAAATAAGCGATTAAATCAGGAATCATCAAAAAGGTGTCTCCTTCAAGGAATTCCGTTGAATCGCCTGCTAATTGATAAATAGTATTGAAATGAATATTTTGAATGCCCGTTAAGGAATAGATTTTAGAGAAAGGGATTTTTTCTAAGGTTTTCTCTTGGCTTTCAAAAGAGTGGGAGTCGCGATAACAATATGGATCGTGTAATAATTTTCCATCACGAATAATTCCGTAATCCACACCCCATGTATCAATGGAGATAGATTCCGCATCAGGGTTTTCGCTTAACGCAGTAAGGATTCCTTTTTTGATGTTTTCAAACAAATAAGGGAAATCCCAATGAAGATACCCATTTTCATCGGTGTAAGTACGATTTAAAAACCGAGAATTCTCTTGATAAGAGAAATGATGATTTTCATGAGTGATAGTCATCACTCGTCCGCTGGTCGCGCCTAAATCAATGGCAATTACTTTCATAACGATAATAGTTTACCATATTAAAATTCTCCTATCGTTTTTGTTCATTTTGTTGATAAATGATTATTTTAAGGGGTTTCTTTATTCATTTTTGCTCAAAAATGAGCATTTAAAAAACGCCTTCGTTTTTGAAGACGTTTTATTGATATGGCAATCAGTTATTTTTGACGAATCTCGTTCGGTTTAACAATTTCGTTATCTTTTACAGTAACGGAATCCAAGACGGCGTTTGGTCCAATAACGCATTCTTCTCCAATAACGGTGTTCCCCAAAATATAAGAACCAGGCTTGATGATACTATCTGCGCCAATTTTCACGTTTGGAGCGATATAGGTGTTATCAGGATCCTCGATGGTCACACCATTAATCATATGTTGATGATTGATTCTCTTTTGCAAGAGTTTAGCGGCAACCGCTAATTGAGCACGGTCATTTACTCCAAGAGTTTCGCTAATATCTTCCACGCGGAACGTATCTGTTTTTAAGCCCTCTTTCACAAAGATTTCAATGGCATCGGTTATGTAATATTCGCCGGCCGCATTATCGGTCTTTAAATTCTTAAGTGCTTCAAAAAGAGCTTTATTGTTAAAGATATAAACACCGGCATTCACTTCTTTCACACAAGCAGTTTCTGGCGTGGTGTCCCTTTGTTCCACGATTCTCATGAAACGGCCATTTTCTTTAATAATTCTTCCATAACCGAAAGGATTGTCTAAAACGAAAGTCATGACTGTTAAATCATTATGATTTTCTTCATGGTATTGGAACATCTTTTCTAATGTTTGGCTAGAAAGAAGAGGGGTATCCCCACAACAAACGATGGTTTCTCCTTCTTTTCCTTCTAATAAAGGAGATGTCATCATAACAGCATGTCCGGCGCCTTTTTGTTCGTGTTGCCAAACAACTTCACAATCATCTTTCACGACTTTTTCTGATGTTTTGCCACCAAAGCCAACAACAGCAATCAACTTTTCAAGATGAAGAGGTTTTAATGCCTCGATAACATATTTAACTAATGGTTGGCCTAAAATTGGGAAAGAAACCTTAGAGATGTCATCTCTTTTTGATTTCATTCTGCTGCCTTTTCCTGCAGCTAAAATAATTGCATAACGACTCATAAAATTCTCCTTAACGAATCACATCACAAAGACGGACGGTATAGTCGGAATCCTCTAAACGCTTATATGCTTCCTTGGCTTTTTTCAAATCTGTCGTCAAAGCAAAGCAACAAGATCCAGAGCCAGACATTCCCACTAAAGTAAATCCTAAGGCAGTTAGTTCCTTTAATACAATAGCAATTTCCGGAAGAATGGATGTTGCAGGGGCCTCTAAATCATTGCCCATATTTTTTTGAATTAAAGAATCATCGCCTTCTTCTAAACCTTTTAAGATTTCTTCGGTGTTGATAGGTAAATGCTCAAATTGATCACAAACTTTATAACATGCGACCGTGGAAACGCCTTGCGTTGGCTTGACCAACAAGCAATGGTATTTTTCTTTCACATGAATCTCTTTCATGTTTTCTCCAATGCCAGTAAGAACAGCAGGTTTATTTAAGAAAAAGAAAGGAACATCTGCACCAATCTTAAGGGCGATTTCCAAAAGTTGTTCATGAGTAGCCTTAAGATTCAGAAGTTCATTCACAGATTCAATTACAACAGCGGCGTTAGAGGATCCTCCTCCTAAACCTGCTGCAAAAGGGATTTCTTTATGAATTTGTATAAGGAAGTTTTCTTTGAAATGGAAAACGTTCCTCATCTCTTCAACAGCCAGATGGCAAAGATTGCTTTTCATTCCATTTAAAGCGGGGTCATCCGCTGTGACGTACGTATCGGTAGCGCCATCAAGAATGCTAATTTCAATCACATCGTGTAATGTGAGAGGAAGATTCACCATTTCTAAAAGATGGTAACCATCTTCACGGTTGCCAACGATTTTTAGGGATAAATTTATTTTGGCGAAGGATTTTTTCGCTAGAGAGTGCTTTCTAAATAACATAATTGTTTAAGCACGTAAGATTTTAGCATGTACGCAATCTAAAACAATTAAAACCTTTGTTACACGCTAACTTGTTAAAAAACGGGATTCCTTGTGAAAAAATTTCATTACTTTATTCATAAGTTGACTTGATTGTTTTAGAATGAAAGTCGTCGTGAAAAAAGGAATTCTATTCAAGAAAATTGTTCAATGGGCGTCGTTTGCTATATTTTTAGGCTGCTCTGCAACAATACTAATTGAAAGTGGTATTGACGGAGAAAATAGTGGAGCCCAATCAGGAGGCGTTACCGACCAAGTACAAGATCTTATCGATAAAAATCACGATAAGGAAACAATAAAGGAAATACAAGATTTTAGCGTCTCTTTTGTCTCTCCGGCAGAAGATAACACTTATTTCGTTGGAGACGTATTGCAATATTCGCTTGGTTTTATTCCAGAAAATACCTCTTATAAAACGTTAAATTGGTCTGTATCCGATTCCAGCATTTTGAATGTATCAGAAAGTGAAAACCAAATCGTTTTCTTGAAACAAGGTTCTGCAGATGTGGAAGTTAAAAGCGATCATAACCCCGCTTTAAAGAAAACATTTTCTTTCATTGTTAAAAACATTCCAGTTTCTAGCATTCACTTAAAAGAGGAGAGGGCTACATTAAATATTGGGGAAGCCTGGCAAATCAATGCGACCGTTCTCCCAAATAATGCGACCAACCAAAACCTTATCTTCTCCTCAAGGAACCCAGAAATCGCCTCCATCCAAGAAAAGAGCGGATACGTGAAGGCTCTTTCTGCTGGAGAAACGGATATCGACATTGTTTCCGAAGATCAAACAAACATAAAAACATCTTTCCATGTGAGTGTTAATAAACCCGAGGAAACCGTATACGAATTAACGGATATCTCTCTTCAACAAGGAAACTATTTCTTAAATTCCAAGCAGCCTTCGATCACCCTGAAAGGAACCTATAAGAATGCCGCCGCTAAATTTGATGTGAACAACCTTCAAATCAATATCAAAAATAACGATTCCTACGTCACAATTTCAAACAAAGTAGGAGTAAGGGGCTCTTTCTCTTTCCGTTTAACTTTGAAAAACAACGTTGCTGAAAAGAACAACATCGATTCTTATCCGTTAGAAGTTGGAGTTTCCTATAACGATGTTTCTAGCAAAGAAAACGTATCCGTCTCTATCGAAAGATTAAAAACCATTTCCTTAAAAGACATCAATCAAGCAACTCTAAAAAAAGAGATAACTAGTTATTTCACCAATTTTGAAACGAGAGCGGAAACAAAAACCGCAATCAAAGACACGACTACATTCAATGTTCCTTTCATTTCTTCTTTTAAACAAATTCATTACAACACGACGAACTTCTTATGGAAGATTACTAAGAAAGACGGGTCTGAATATCCTGTAACAACTTATTTCAACCAAACCTCTTCTTTAAGTAAGTCCGTTTCTTATTCTTCGTTAAAGTTAATTCCTATTTCTTCTTTGCCAGAAGAAGGGGTTGTAACGTATTATCCAAACAAAACAAATTTAGACGAATACATATCCTTTTCCTTTAAATATGACATCTTGCTCGACACGTCTTGGAAGATAACCGACATTTCTTTCAATAAGCTATATGAAGATAAAGACAACATCTTTTATGTTGGAGAAAAGTACAATAACAATCTTCTCACAAGCAAGATTGCTGCGACCTCGAAAGTATCTGCCGTTAAATCTTCCTTAGAAAAGTCAGAGTTACAGATGAAAATCGCAGACACATCTATCGCGGAATTTATCGATGACCCTACTGGTTCTCATATTGGTTTAACCTTCAAAAAGGTTGGTAAAACGACTTTAACCCTATCTTCCGAAACAGGAGGGGTGGAGAAAACGTATTCCATCGTTGGAACAAATAAACCTAATGAAAACAAGCTTTATATCAACGAGCTTGAATTTCATTCTTCTTTAGATAATACGATCCGTATTGATAAAGACCAAGTTTACACTTTCGATGTGAGATCTTCCTTTAGCGCTTCTTTTAAAGATGGAACGAAAGTCATAACCGAAAACATTCCAACCTCTTTTAGTTGGGAATTCTCCGGCAAGAGGAATAACCTCATCATTCTTAACGACACCCATTCCATTCAAGGTTTAAAACAAGATACGGAGAACGAATACATTTCATTAAAAATAATCGTCGGTTTTAACGGATCGGTATTAGAAACGATGAATTATAAGATTGTTGTTTCCTATATACCTGTGAAATTAAACGCCATGTCCATTGAATTCTCTTTAATTAGCCTTCCTAATGAATTCAATAAAGTCAGTTTGGATTGGAAAAAGATACCTGTTGGTTCTACCTTCCGAGTCATTGGTAAAGTGAACTCTGATGCAACCAATAAACAGGTTTCTTACGCTTCAAGTAACGAAAATATCCTTTCAATAAACCCAGATAGTGGAGTTGCTATAGCAAACGATACTGGTAAGGCAACGATTACCATCACAAGCGCAGACGATGTTTCTAAAACAAAGAGCGTTGAAATTACAATCACAAACACCTCCAGCCCATTCTCTTTTGATTTCGAAAAGATGAAACCGTTGTCTTACGAAACCGTTAAGGAAAACGGAAATGAGTATGACAACATCAAGTTAGATTATGGGGTAGCGTATCAGATCAGCATCAAAACCGAAGTGACTTCGACATCATCCGTCTTGAGTTTTAAACACCATAACAAAGAAGGCGTGAAGAATGCCGTTTCTATTGATAAGGCAGGAAGAATTCGCACAAGAACAATCGGTAAGGATATTATTGAAGTTATCTACGGTGATCCAAATTCAGGCAACACGTATAGTCGTTATTTACATATTGAAGTAACTAGAAACGCCAGATTTACCTATAACGAACTTCAATTATTAGTAAGAAAGAGTCTTGGACATTTCGGCTTGTTTGCTCTGACAGCAGCATTTGCCTCCATCTTTATTTGGCTCACTTTCGAAAAAGATATCCATAAATTCATCGCTTTAGCCGTAAGTATGGTAATAGGCTTCGCTTTAGCTGGATTTAGCGAATTAATCCAAGTATATACGCCTGGGCGCTTTGGAGCCTGGAAAGATGTCGGAATCGATACAGCAGGCTACGCTTTAACCGTCTTGTTGACCGTAATCGTTGTAGCAATCATCAAATTGATAAAGCATTTGATAAAGAAAAAGAAGAAAGGTTAATCTTTCAAGAGTTTCAAAAGGCGAAGATATTCTTCTAAAGAGATTTCTTCTGGTCTTTTCGTGAAAGGAATAGAAGATTTGTTAAGGAGCTCTTTTGCTTCATCCGCATCTTTTAAATATCCGCTAAGATTATTTAAAATGGTTTTTCTACGATGTAAAAAGACACCATTAAGCAAAGAATAGAGGGTGGATGCAGCCTCAATGTCGTTATTATTAAAATCCAATGAAAAAACCAATGAATCGATATGAGGGGCAGGGGAGAAAGAAGAACGAGGGACGTTTAATAATCTTGTCATTTTCGCTCTATATTGAATAAGTAACGGGAGAGGACCGTAATCCTTATTTCCCATTTTGGCATTCAAACGAAGAAATGCTTCTTTTTGAACCATAAATACACCACGGGTCGCCTCTTTTGCATTTAACAAGATTCTTTCTAAAATACCAGAAGTAATGTAATACGGAAGATTACCAACAATTTTGTTATAGCCACCCATTGGAAAACGCATCGCATTCCCCATTTGAGGGTAGATGTTGCTCTTTTCTTCAAAATCATGCTGGAGTTTCGTGACTAAAGCTTCATCGATATCAATCAAATCAATAGGTTCGTCATATTGAGCTAAAAAGAAGGATAAGGAACCCGCTCCAGATCCGATTTCTAATACATGGTCGCCCTCTTTTATTTCAAGGAAGGAGACAATTTTCTTTGCTACATCTTGATCGATTAAGAAATTTTGTCCAACTTCATGTTTTGCTAAAAGCTTATATGAGGCCACGTTCTCAAAATACTCTTCTTGGTTTATCATGCGAGATACTCCTTCAATTCTTTCTTGTTGACACCTAACGCTTTTAACCTTGCCAATAATGTCTTTGCGTTTGTATGTCCTAGATGCATTTTTTCTTCTAAGGCTTTTCTTTTTTCGCTGGAATTACTTTCACCAACCAAGCCAAACTCATACAGGTCTGCCATATCTAAATCACTAGAAGGGGAGGGAGAAGAAGGGATTAGGTTTTCTAATGCTTCTAAAATAACGTCTTTAGAGGATTCAGCAACGCCAACCTTATGTCCTTTAATAGCTTTGTTCTTAGGCACAAAAGCGTTTAAACATCCAGGCACGTTTTGATTGATGATGTCACGGATTCTTTTTCCTGGAGCGTCAGGATCGGTAAGAATGATAATCCGTCTTTTTTTAGATATTTCCTGGATATAATCAATAGTTCCACGTGAAACTTCAGAACCATTCGTTGTTACGATATCCACATCCATGAAAGATTCGATTAAATCTTTATCCATCTTGCCTTCTACAACAAGAACAGCACTACATTTTATCTTATTCATTGTTCCACGTGAAACAGGTTATGAAAATTCTCTTTTATCTGTTTCTCTATGTCCTTTCCATCCATTTGTTTTAGCAAAGCCATTTGCTCAACGATTTCTTTAATATGGGCTGGCTCATTTGTTTTCCCTCTAAAAGGAACGGGTGACAAATAAGGCGAATCCGTCTCGGATAACAATCTGTTTAATGGGCAGTGGATAACGCATTCCTTAGGGACGATTGAGTTCTTATAAGTGATGGGTCCGTCAAATCCAAAATACAATCCTAATTTTAGGAAACGATCCATCATTTCTTTCGAACCGCTATAGCAATGAAGAACAGCTCCGTATAGTGGGGCATGCTCTTTTAAAATGTCATAGGTATCTTCTGAGGCGTCTCTTGCATGAATGGATAAAGGAAGATGAAGAGCATTGGCTAATTCTATTTGCTTGATAAACCAAATCTTTTGGAAATCATGCTCCTTTTTCTCTTTATACCAATGATAATCTAAGCCTATTTCTCCTATGGCTTTGACTTTAGGGTCTTTGCTTAGTTCTTCTAATTCCTTCAAAGAGGAATCGGATATGCCTTCAAGGTTCTCTGGATGAATACCTATTGCAGCATATGTAGAAGGAAACTCATGAGCGATTTGTATGGCTAATTTAGAGGAAGGGATATCCCAACCGATAACAAGAAATTCATCTACGCCTAAAGAAATGGCTCGTTCAATTATTTTTTTGCGGCTAGGAAAGAGAGTTTGATCATTTAAATGACAATGTGAATCCAACATATTATTTACCCACACAGAAACGAGAGAAAATCTCATCCGTAAGATCTGTCGTTACTCCTTCTCCTAGGAGTTCTCTTGCAAGGTTATAAGCACCTTCCAAGGAAGAAGAAACAAAATCAATAGGTGCGTCGTTTTCCGCGTCTTTTTTAGCTAAAGCAAGTAATTCATCGATGCGTTTTAAAAGACCTAATTGACGCGCGCTATTAAGGGATGGTTTTGAGAAAGCGTCTTCATCCGTAATTCCTAAGCTCTCAAACATCTTATCCAGCAAAGGTTGAATTTGTTTGTTTTGAGCCGAAATATATAAGACGTCCCCCCTCTTTTCTCCAAGAAGATCCATTTTGTTATAAACGACAATAAGGTTTTGTTTTTGAACAGAAGAGATAATCTTCTTATCCGCTTCAGAGAATCCCTTTTGAGCATCGACAACCAAAATAACCATATCCGCTTCAGAAATGGATTTCTCACTCTTTTCAATTCCTTTGGATTCAATGTAATCAGAGGATTCATGAATGCCAGCCGTATCAAGTAAATGGAAAATAACGCCTTTGAGGTTAATTTCTCCTTCAACAATGTCTCTTGTTGTTCCTGGGATTGGAGAAACAATCGCCTTATCTTCATCAAGTAAGGCGTTTAATAAAGAAGACTTACCAACGTTTGGTTCGCCTACGATAGCAACCTTAACGCCATCCTTGATGATTTTTCCTTCCTCTCCAGAATGGATTAAATCTTTCAAGAACGCATGGATGTCCTCAACGGATTTCACGATTGTCTCTTTGTTCGCTTCCTCGATATCCGTGTATTCTGGATAATCTATGTTCACTTCAATAAGAGCTAGTAAGTCCGCTATTTTCTTTTTTAAAGGAGCAACAAGCTTAGATGTTTTTCCTTCTAAGGACATAAGGGATACGTTCTTGGCTTCTTTGCTTCGAGCGTTAATCATATCGTTAACGGATTCCGCTTCGACAAGATCCATCTTACCGTTAAAGAAAGCGCGGGAAGTGAATTCTCCTCTTTCCGCATAACGTGCTCCACGTTTTAAATACGCTTCAACAATTTGATTCACAATGACCATAGAGCCATGACAAGTGATTTCAACGACGTCTTCCCCCGTCATGGTATGAGGGCCTTTGTAGGCATAAACACAAACTTGGTCTATTTCTTCACCCTCATCTTTAAGGGTGCCGAAATAAATTGTTCTTCCTTTCGTGTCAGATGTATTTCTACTAAAAATCTGATCGGTTAGTTCAAAAACGCCTTCTCCAGACAAACGGATTAAGGCTAAAGCACTTTTTAGTGGTGGGGGTGCTAAAGCAATGATGACGTTATTATTCATACGTTATAACTTATCAACGTATTTCTTACGTTTCTCTTCGTATTCTTCTTTGGAAATGATGCCTTCTTCATAAAGTCTATTCAGTTTCAGAAGGATTTCAGATACGTCTTCTTTATCGTTATTCATTGGAGTAGTTGGAGCATCATAATCTGTTGGGGTATAGTATCCATCTTTGTTGTTATTAACGGGAGCAACTTCCGGCTGCCAGCAAAGATAAAGAATTCCACCAACTAATCCGCAAAAAATAAGGCTACAAACACCTACCCAGATACGTTTTCTGTTTTTATTGAGATCAAAGATGGCGAAAATTCCAAACAAAACGCTTAAAACACCTAAAACAAGCGAAAGAATCGCCATCGTCACATAGTTTGCATACAAATATACGCAGAAATTATAGCTGGACGTAATAAAGGTAACGATCATTCCTAAGATGGTAAAAACAAGAGCTACAGTTTTCATTTTTTAAGCCTCCACGTTTCCTTTTCTTATTATAAATAAAAACGAGCCTAACTAGTTAGTTAAACTCGTTTTATGATTTTAGAAGTTATTCAACGTATTTGATTACGACAGCTCTATCATTACCTTCACCAGTGGATTCGGTTTTGATATGTTCCCAGCCATTTAAGGTGTTGTGGACAACTCTTCTTTCGTCTGGTGTCATTGGAGAAAGTTGAACATCAACTTTGCTACGAAGAACTTCTTTGGCATTCTTTTTAGCAATATAAGCGATATGGGAGTACTTATCTTCTTTATATCCACCAACATCGAGAAGGATTCTATATCTTCTACGGAATTTGTTGGAAACGGCTAAACGATCAAGTTCGTTAAGGGCTTGAAGGGTTCTGCCACCCTTACCAATCAAAACTGGATTTCTTTCAGAATTGATGGTGATGTGAATGATTTCGTCTTCAATTTTAGCGGTAGTGGTAATTTCAATTCCCATTCCACCGATGGCATCCTTTAAATATTGTTGAGCGAATTCGGAAGCATCATCGATAGTGGAAACTTCGATTGTCGCTTGTTTATGAAAGAGGCCTTTCTTCTCTTCTACAACGTTGTAGGTGAGTTTTTCTGCTTCGATTCCTAAATCTAAGCTTGCGGCTTTAACTGCCTCTTCAATCGTTTTGGCGGTGTATTGTTTCATTTACTATTACCTCTTTCCTTGTTTCTTGGCGAAACGTTTTTTCATAATAAGCTGAGTGATGAGAGTTTGAACCATGCTCAGAAGAGCACCAATTCCCCAATAAACACCCATAGCAGCAGGAAGGGCAAAGCCCATGATGATGGTGAAGATGAGCATTCCGTACGTCATCCATTTCATCCTCTTTGTATTGTCATCCTGCGTAGGATTTGCCGTTAATTTGGCTTGGCCTTTTGTTTGAGCCTTTGTAATCCATTGTGGTAATTTCACAGAAAGGAATTGCAAAACAGACATCAAAACAAAGAGAACCGCGGCCGTCCACCAACCGTTTGCGTTTGCATACCACGCACCCGAGAAATTAGTCAAAACGGACGAAATAGAGTCAGAGAGACGCAAATTCAGGATTTCACCGCTAGAAAGAACGGCACTTCCTTGAAGAGCTCCCCAAACAGAAATGAATACAGGGAACTGAACGATCAAGACGATGAATGTAGAAGCCATACTTACTTTATTACGTTTATAAAGAGCCATGGTTTCTTGTTGCATTCTTTGAGCTTGAGCCTGATTTTCCTTGGAATTTGGATATTTGGCTTGGATCTTGGCAAGCTGAGGTTGAAGAGCTTGCATCTTTTGCTGATCCATCGTTCCTTTGAAGGTAAGAGCCATAACAATCAAACGAACAACAATAGTCGTGATAATTAAGGCAACAATTTGTCCAGCACCAGTTAAGGCTGGATCCATTGCGAAAGTTAAGCTATCGACTAAGCAAGCGACAGGATAAACAATCAAGCCTTCAAATAAGCCTTTACTCCATGCGCGTCCCCAAGTGGTTTTTTCAATAGAGACACTCCAGTTATTAGATGGACCATAGTGCCCATATCCTTCCGCTCTATCACGAGTGGCGATACAGGTACGAACGGCAGCAAATTTATTCGAAACAGCGTTTTTATAAATCGTAGCAAAATCGTTATTTGGAACTAACGCTGTTCCATCGTATCCTTCAGCATCAAATTCTTTTTTGATTTCTTCATTGGCTTTAGCCCAGTTACCGAAAAGCTGATGGTTGCCATTTTCATCTAGGCCATCGAATTTCCAATAACCATAATTTCTAAGAATGGAATTATTGTTTGCAGTAACTCCTTCTTCGTTTCCAATACAATCAGGAACATTAAAAGGATTTACATCTGCTGCAGTGACGGTCTTTTGAATCTCAAGAACTTTTGCGGAGATTTCGCTTTCGCTAGGTAAAGCGTTCTCATTTGCCTTTTTCAAGGTTTCTTCCGCAGAAAGAGCAATGGCACCGTCTAATACCTTTTGGTCTAATTTCTTCCAATAGGCATATGTAGGGGTTTTAATCGAATTCTTTTGGGCTAGACTGATAATGGAATCAGAAAGGAAAACGGCTTTTTTGGCCGTGAATAAGCCAGAGGTTTTCACTGGAATGTATGCCCAAAGATTGTCATTTCCTTCATACACTTGCCAGCTAAGCGGATAAGCCGCATCACCATTATCGACTTTGTATTCTTCAGGGATTTCTTCCTTAGAGCAATAAACGGTAACCCCTTGTTCATATGGATAAGCTATATGGGCTTGATCCACTTCAGAACAAAAATTACCGACACAGCCAGAAAGAAGGGCCGCACCAAAAATAGCGACTAGGCCCCCAAAGATTTTTGCTTTTGTTTGTTTTTTCAAGGTTGTTCTCCAATTTTAGCCAAGCTTTCAAGAAGCTCAGATTGATTCAGAGAAAACTCTTCGGTGAGGTAATTAGCGCGAACGATGATAATAAGGTCCAAAGATTTGTTCAAGTCGTAACCCTTTGCAATTATTGCGCGGATTTGACGGCGAATTTTATTTCTAACCACGGCATGTCCATTCTTTTTCGAGACACTTATTCCAATTCGGGCGTGACCGTAATCGTTTTCTCGGAAATGGATGACGTAGTGTTTAGATTTGATGACTGGCGTCGTGGAGATGATTTCAGAAAATTCCGGACGTTTTAGAACACGATTGATTCTTTTCATCAGTCACCCTATAAACACAAAAAATCCCTTTTGCAGGGATTAGTCAGCAATTTTAGCTCTGCCTTTGGCTCTACGACGAGCAAGGACGTTACGGCCATTTGGCGTAGCCATTCTGGCGCGGAATCCTGCTTTGTGAGCATGCTTGATTTTAGATGGTTGGTATGTCTTTACTTCCATGATATTTTCCTCCGAGGTTCACTTGCGTGCGTAGTGATTATAATGATTTCTCTATTTCTTCTCAACAAAAACTACATTCCTTAGTCATTACGCATCAATTTTAATCGATTTCCGTGCCTCAGTG
>ULYE01037447.1_pt1 | contig 97073 bp, 80 predicted proteins | sample 1961921 | NCBI WGS metagenome assembly ULYE01 (sample SAMEA4835856, study PRJEB28245) | human gut metagenome | biome: gut microbiome; material: fecal sample | place: Denmark | collected 2008 | reverse complement strand
GCAATTCCATGTCCGCTGTCGGAAGCAATTCTGCTTTAATCAATTTGTTGGTTTCTTTCTTCGTTTCCATTGCCGTTGGCGCAAATGTTGCTTTAGGCAATGCAAAAGGAGCCAATCACAAAGATGTTGCTCAGAAAGTCTTACACACATCCCTTGTTTTTTCTTTGATTGTTGGATTGGTTGTAGGCGTTGCCGGTTATTTCCTTGCTCCTTATCTTCTAAAATTAATGGGAACTCCTGAAGAAATTTTCTCCAAATCCGTCGAATATTTGGGAATCTATTTCATTGGAGCGCCTTTTCTCCTTGTCTATAACTTCGGTTCTCAATGTTTAAGAGCTTTAGGCGATTCGAGAAGACCTTTATATATCCTTATTATTTCCGGAATCGTGAATGTCGCTTGCGATTTAATTTTCGTTATCTTCTTCCATATGGACGTCTCTGGTGTTGCTTGGGCGACCGTTCTTTCTGAAGCAGTCTCGGCAATACTTACCGTTTTGTGGTTATGGATTAATAAGAATGGTTACGTCCATCTTACTTGGAAAGGGATGAAAATGGATAAGCAATCCCTTCTTAGCATCATCAAAATTGGTTTGCCTGCTGGGGTTCAGGCTTTAGGGTTTAATATTCCAAACGTTTTAATTCAATCTAGTTTATATACCATTACAAATTACACGATCGATGGAGTGCTCATTTCCCAAACGGAAATTGTCGCCGGAGCTTCCGCTTCATCTCAAATTGAGGGATACGTGTATGCGTTTATCGATGCAGCCGCTATGACCTGCGTCTCTTTTGTTGGTCAAAACTATGGCGCAAGAAAGAAAGAAAATATTCGTAAGATCTTCTGGTATTCCATGGTTTGGATGCTAATTAGCTGGGGCGCATGCACATTTATCACTCTTCTTTGGCCATCGGAAGTTCTTGGAATCTTTATCACCGACGGAAATGGCGTGAATCGTTCTAACGCTCTTGCTGCAGGTAAAGAAAGATTGATATTGATGATGCTCACCTATTGCTTAGATGGCTTTATGGATGTTGATGGGCAATATCTAAGAGGCATGAAACGTTCCACTTCTCCAGCCTTAATCACTTTAATTGGAGTAACGGGCAGCAGAATCCTCTTCCTCTATACCCTTTTCCGTTTGGATTATTTCCATACCATCTTCTGGCTTTATTTCACCTATCCATTAAGCTGGGCTATTGTGGATATTATTTATATACCTGTGATCTTGCTCTCAGAAAGAAAGATCTTCCGAAAAGAATTTTCTCAAACTCAAGCCGTACAAGAAATTTCTCATGTCGGAGAATAAGAATTAAAGAACCTTATTTAAAAAAGAAGCGACCCATTGGGTCGTTTTCTTTTATTTTGAAGGGGTATTTTCCCAATGAAGAGCTTTGCGAATTGTGCGGTAGACCAAGAAAGTGATAACAAAGACAGATACATCTTTTATGACATTCAATGGCATGACGCCAAAGAAAGCGTAAGACCATTCTAAATCGGTGATAAACGGAACCGCTTTTTGACACATTTGGAGAAGTCGATCTGCCGGTAAACCCATAACATTCATATAGAATGGCAAAATCCAATAAACGTTGAGAGTCATTGCAACAAGAATTTGAATAACGGTAGAAACCCCAAAGCCAATAAAGACGCCTTTCATGTTTCTCATCTTTTTGTAGATCCATGTGGCAGGCAAAACATAGAAAGAGGAGAAGATGAAATCCGCTATCTCACCAACGCACATCGTATGTGTCATTGGGAGTTTAATGAGGGTCTTCACAAGAAGGACTGCTTCTCCAACAAAAGGTCCATATGCATACCCGGCAATCATCGCAGGAACTTCATCGAAATGAAGGCTCATAAAGGAAGGCACAAATGGCAAGCTTATTTGAAAGATAGGAACAATATACAGAATCGTTGAAATAGCCGCAAAAATACCAACACGTGCCACAAATCTCACCCAATTAAATTCACGATTTGGATGAAAATGGTTATAAACCACGATAAGAGCGACGATAAAAATCATCATCGCCGCAATGGAAAAATAGTTCCAAAACTGACCCATAAAAAGAAAACCTCCGAAGAAATCTTCAGGGGAAAAATACAATATCCTTCTTCCAATCCGGACTTTACCGTTGGCACTGGAATCACACCAGTTCGTGCTTACGCTCGTGGGCTTTACCACCAATTGACGAATTTCACGTCACCCTGAAGTACGTTAAAAGTTTAGCATTCCTTACTATACTGTCAATGGATATACATGCATTTTAAGCCTACTTATTTTGGAAGATGGTCACCAGAATCTTTTATTCAAAAGCAAAAGGATAAGCAAAAAAGGATGGAGACATGTATTCGTTTCAGGGACTTTGAAGTACTTCATGATTACTTTGAAGTAACTTTGAAGTAGACATTGAAGTGACTTTGAAGTAAATTGTTTTTGGGGCGATATTATGGAATTAAATGATATTTGTAATGAATACGATGTCGAAGACGGTTTCTATGAATGTAAGTCACGTTTAAACAGAGACAATGTTTTTGATTGGCTTAAAACAGTTGATGGTTTTGCAAACGCAAAAGGTGGAGGAGTTTTCTTCATTGGAGTTGAAGACAAGACTAATAAGCTCATCGGTTTTGAACAATCTGAATTGGATAATGAAAAACAATTTTTTTATAAAACAGTTCAAGAACACATCCAAACCATTCCGCCAATAGAAACTAAACCTATTCCATATACCATTCGAGATAAAAAAAGATACATCCTCAAAATCTTCGTAGGAGAGTCTCAAATGAAGCCGGTCATTCTTAAATTTCAAGGAATGCCAATGGTTTTTATAAGAAAGGACGGATACACTTCCCCGGCAACTACGGAAGAAATGCTATCTTTATCTTTGACTGGGACAAGACCACAATTCGATTTGTGCACAACCGATCAAATCTTTGATGAAAAGAATTTTCAAGATTTGTATGCTTTCTATAAGAAAAACACCGGCAAAGATCTAAAAGAAAAAGAACTGGCCTCTATAGGTTTTTTTGATAAGAATCGGAAATTAGCAAAAGGAGCAACGCTTTTCCAAGATGATTATGACGGAAAGGATACACAAATCGTTTGTTCTATGTACAAAGGATTAACACGTGGAGATGACGACATCATAGCCAGCAATAATTACCAAGGAAATTTAATTAAGGAATATTACTACATATCATCCTTCATCGAGCAAAGAATGAACCACGGATTTCATAAGAAGGCAACAAGTAGAGAAGATATCGACTCCTTCCCAGCAAGAAGCCTCTTTGAAGCCATCATCAATTCTCTTGCGCATCGGGATTATTTCATTACTGGGAGTGCAATCTATGTAGATTTGTTCAAAAATAGATTGGTGATTTCTTCCCCAGGCGGGCTTTTCGGAAGTCCAAGTGAAAATATCGAAACGTATAAATTAGATTCCTTCATTTCTCGAAGAAGGAACACTCTCATTTCAAACGTATTCGTTCTATGTAAGGCAATGGAGGCAAAAGGGACTGGCTTTGAAAAAATCACTCAAGATTATAAAGACGCCAAGTTGTCTCATAAGCCCTATCTCTTTGTCAAAAACAACCAATTTTCAATCGTATTGCCAGATTTAACTTACGCAAACGGAATTCAAGCGGATGAAGATGGCTATGTTTTGCTTCAAAAAGTCGAAAAGCCTTCTAAATATGATTTATCGGTGCTTGCTTTTTGTTTTTCTTCATATAAATCTGTTAAAGAGATCACAGATCATCTTGGCGTTTCTAATTCAACTTTTTTTAGAAAAAACGTTATTTCGAACCTCTTAGACCAATCTTTTCTTTTGAAGAAAGAAGTCGGCAATCGACAAGTGTATCTTGCGAACCACGATAAAATCGAAAGAAAATGACTTTGAAGTACTTCATGATTACTTTGAAGTGACTTTGAAGTAGACATTGAAGTGACTTTGAAGTAATGATGAAAACCATATATTAAAAAACACTTTAAGGATTTAAATATAGGCTTAAAGAATCTTATTTTGTCGGATCGTTTTCTAAGAGAAACTCGTCTCTTTCTTTTTCGGTGGAGAAATATAAAGTAACGGATTTCTTTTTAACGACTACAGAGGAGGCGTTATATTTCTCTTTAACTTTTTCTAAAGAAGGAATGTGGTTATCGTTATTTTGTATTTGCTTAGCAAGGTATTCGGTCTCACGAACAGAAAGATGCTCTTTATGAATTTTACGTACCATATCCATAATACGTTTATCCGATAAGGAGGCGATCGCTCGAGCATGCCCATAAGAAAGATGGCCTAACATAACTTCCGTTAATACTTCGTCTGGAAGATGCAAAAGACGAAGAATGTTGGTTACTTGGCTTCTTGAAAGGTGGGCTAAATCCCCTAAAGTCTTTTGCGAGTATTTGTATTTTTCCTGAAGAGCTTCAAAAATAAGAGCCATCTCCACTACATTGCCTTCTCTTTGGTCACGAGTGTCCGCCAATAAAGTAAGAAGAACCTCTTCATCGGAAACGTCACGGATAATACAGGGAACATATTTTAATCCCGCTTCTTTTGCACCAACAAAACGTTTTCTTCCAAGAATGAGTTCATAATGCGTTCCTGAAGGACGTACAAGCAATGGGGAAAAGAAGCCTTTTTCTTTAAGGGATTCCCCCAGAGAATGGATCATCTCTTTTGGGAAAGATACTTTTTTGACAACGTGGTTATCATCAATGGAAGAAAGAGGGATATTTTTAGAAGAAATAGACGCATATTCGCGTTCCATTTCCGCGATAACGTCATTCTGAGAATAACGATTAAGAAGATCTTTTAGTGAAGGATTAGCTTTCTTTTTTGGCATAATCAAGGATCTCTCTTGCTAAAGCAAAATAGGCAACCGACCCTTTTGCGGAAGGGCGATAGGTAGTAACCGCTTCCCCATGAGCGCTTGCTTCAGGGATAGAAATATTTCTAGGGATACTCGTTAAGAACGTATTCTCTTTGAAAAGGCCTCTAACTTGTTGAGCCACTTCCGTGCAAAGGGAAGTGTTCGCCTCATACATCGTTAAAAGGAAGCCTTCAATCTTTAAAGAGGGATTATAGTCCTTTTGAATCTTTGTGATGCTAGAAAGAATTGAAGCAACGGCTTCCATAGCAAAATACTCACATTGAACAGGAATTAAAACAGAATCGGACGCAACCAAAGCGTTCAGGCAAAGTAGGCCCAACGATGGAGGGCAATCAATCAAAATAAAATCATACTTTTCTTTGATCTTAGATAAACAATCCTTCAAAAGATAAAAAGGCTTTGGAAGGCTATGTGAAGAAACATAAGTATCTAAAGACGCTAAGCGTAAATTGGCAGGAACAATATCAAGATTACTTACTTTGCTACGTTTAATGATTAAATTAATATCCGTCGAATTTGTCACAGCATCAAAAACGGTAAGAGGCATCTGAGTAACTTGTAAGCCTAATCCACGTGTCGCATTTCCTTGGGAGTCGAAGTCAACAAGAAGGACTTTTTTCCCATTTTGTGCTAAAGCGCTAGAGAGGTTGATGGCGGTTGTAGTCTTCCCCACTCCACCTTTTTGATTTGCAACTGAAATAACGCGTGTCATGTAATGATTTTACATCTCTTGGGGAAAAAGAAAAACGCTTGAGATTCATTTGTTTTGTCGTTAGACAAAGTTTTATAAAGAAAAAGACCCATATAAGAGACAATTCTCATACATGGGTCCACTCTTTTCCTTTGGCGCGCCTGAGGCGACTTGAACGCCTAACCGACAGTTTCGAAGACTGTTGCTCTATCCAATTGAGCTACAGGCGCATAGAAACTTAAAGAGGCTTTTTCAGGATATCGCTATATTTACGAGGATAGCGTTTGTCCGTTTTTTTGCCTTTCAAAAGATAGATGTTGCAACGTTCTCCATCATCATTAGGAAGAGAGGATAAAGAAATAGAGGTTTTGCTAACGCCAAGGGCTTTGCAAGCATGCTCAGCATCCTTTAATTCATGCTCGCCATGAGCGCCTTTCATCGCAACAAAAGTTCCATTTACTTTCAATAATGGCAAAGCCAACTCAGCAAGAATACGAAGCTCAGCTACCGCTCTAGCCGTCACCACATCAAAGCTTTCTTTAAAGGTTGCAGGAAGCTCTTCTACCCTTCCATTAATGATGGTTACGTTACTTAGTTCTAAGACACGGGAGACTTCTTCTAGGAAGGTGCACTTCTTTTTTGTAGCTTCGATTAATGTATAGGAAGCTTCTGGGAAACAAATGGCCCAAACCAATCCAGGAAAACCTGCGCCAGAGCCAAGATCGGATACTTTCTTTCCTTCCATAAGAAGAGAAGGATCAGCAGCAAGCAAACAATCATAGAAATGTTTCTCGATGATTTCTCCTTCCGTTTTGATGGAAGTCAGATTAAAACGTTCGTTCCATTCAATTAAAAGATGGAGGTATTCATCTAACTTACGTAGGCTTTCTTCACTGATTTGAATTCCTTTTTCTTTAAGCAAAGATGCCATTTCTTCATATGTCATAAAATACCTCTCTTCTTCAATGTAATAATCAAAATGGATATATCGGCAGGATTTACCCCAGAGATACGAGAAGCCTGCCCTAAAGTAATTGGGGCGACACGTGTAAGTTTTTCTCTTGCTTCCATAGCAAGTTCATCGATATGCATATAGTCTAAATCCTTAGGGAGATGGATGTTTTCTAATTTCATCGCACGTTCTGCGTCTTTAACTTCTTGTTGAATGTAGCCTGCATATTTCACTTTGGTTTCCAAAGACAAAATGGAAGCTTCATCAAAATGGAAGGAAGACATTTCTGGCATCGCGGAGGCAATCTCTTTGTAATGAAGGTTTGGACGTTTTAAAAGTTCTAGTCCTTTATGTCCAATAGAGGTATCCGTATAGCCGTTTCCTAAAAGATAAGAATTGATTTTTTCTTTATCCGAAACATTGGTTTTGCTAAGAACATCGATAGCTTCATCAATTTTTTTATATTTCTCTAAGAAACGTTCATAACGTGTTTCGGAAATAAGGCCAATATCATGGCCATGTTTCGTAAGACGAAGATCGGCATTGTCATGACGTAACAAAAGACGATATTCCGCACGGGAAGAAAGAAGACGATAAGGCTCTTCCGTTCCTTTGGTTACCAAATCATCAATCATTACACCGATATAGGCTTCATCTCTTCTTAAAATGAGAGGTTCCTTGCCTAAAATCTTTAAAGACGCATTAATGCCAGCCATCAAGCCAAGAGCAGCTGCTTCTTCATATCCGGAAGTTCCGCATATTTGCCCTGCGCCATAAAGACCTTCGTATTTTTTAATTTGTAAGGTGTAATCAAATTGGAGAGGACGGATTGCTTCGTATTCGATTTCGTAAGAATATTTCAAAATCTTTGCGTGTTCCAGCCCAGGCAAGGAATGAACCATTTTCTCTTGGAAAGCGTGAGGGAAGCCTGTCGAAAAACCTTGAAGATAAATGGAATTTCCGTCTCTAAATTCCGGTTCAAGGAATAACTGGTGTCGCTCTTTGTCTTTAAAACGGACCATTTTCGATTCGATGGCAGGACAATAACGAGGCCCTGCAGCCACAATAGTTCCATTAAAGAGAGCCGACTCTTCAAGATTATCCAAAACTAATTGTTTGGTTTCCTTAGAGGTATAGATTAACCAACAAGGTAATTGGTCTTTTAAAGGGGTAAATTCTTTTGTTTCGTAAGAAAAAGCAAGTTCTCCATCCATTCCTGGCTGAATAAGAGCGTTTGTAAAATCGATGCTCTCTTTAGCAATTCTTGGAGGAGTTCCCGTCTTTAAACGGAAAAGGTCTAAACCCATTTCTTTCAAAGAAGGAGCCAACCCATGCGAGGCTTTTTCACCATCCGGTCCGCCAGGAACGACCTCTTTTCCTGAAATCAAAGTGGATTCCATATAGGTTCCGGTGGTGATAATCGTTGCTTTAGAAGTAATTTTCTCACCATTTTCCAAAACAACACCGAAAACTTTCTTATCATCATGAAGAAGAGAAACAACCTGGCACTCTTTGATGGTTAAGTTGTCTGTCTTTTCTAATACGGATTGAACATAAGCGGGATAGGCATGCTTATCCACTTGGGCACGAAGGCATTGAACGCCTGGCCCTTTCCCAGTATTTAGCATCTTGATTTGAAGAGGGTGATGATCGGCAAACTTGCCCATCATACCGCCTAACGCGTCAATTTCACGAACAACGATGCCTTTAGCGGAACCACCAATATGGGGATTACATGGGGTATTCGCGATCATTTTTTTATTTAAGGTGCACAAAAGAGTGCGTAAGCCTAGATGGGCTCCCGCCATTGCAGCCTCTACCCCTGCATGTCCTCCGCCAACAACGATGATATCAAAATCAAAATCCATAAAGCTATCCTATCGAGTCTGACATATCCAAGGCAATCAAACGATTCAATTCAATCGCGTATTCCATTGGAAGCTCTTTTGCAAACGGCTCAATGAAACCCATAATGATCATCTGGGTCGCATCTTCTTCCGAAATACCGCGCGATTCCAAATAGAAAAGTTCGTCTTCAGAAATCTTTGAAACGGTTGCTTCATGTTCAATGAAACTGGTGGAATTACGAATCTCATTCTTTGGGAAGGTATCCGATCTTGATTTATCATCAATAATCAAAGTATCGCATTCAACATGGGAATGAGAATTTTCTGCTGTAGGCATAATACGGACTGTCCCGCGGAAATTTGCTACGCCTCCATTTTTGCAAATGGATTTAGAAATCACGTTAGAAGACGTATTTTTACCAATATGAATCATTCTTGATCCATTATCTTGGAATTGATTCTTGCCACCAACAGCAATGGAAACGACATTTCCTTTTGCTCCATCTCCTTTTAAGATGCAAGCAGGATACTTCATATTACGCATAGAGCCAATATTGCCATCCACCCATTCCATTAAGCCGTTTTCCATAACCAATGCTCTTTGAGTGACCATATTGACAATGTTGTTAGACCAGTTCTGAACCGTTGTATAACGGCATCTTGCATCCTTTAAAACAACGATTTCTACGACAGCCGCGTGCAAGGATTCTTTGGAATAGATAGGTGCCGTGCAGCCTTCTACGTAATTGATGGAGGAGCCTTCGTCACAAATAATTAAAGAGCGTTCGAATTGTCCTGATTTTTCATTGTTAATACGAAAATAAGATTGAAGGGGCTTATCTAAATGAACGCCTTTTGGAACGTAAATAAAGGAACCGCCACTCCAAACGGCCGCGTTTAAAGCCGCGAATTTGTTATCTCCGATTGGTACGACCGTTCCGAAATATTTCTTGAATAATTCAGGAAATAATTGAAGACCCATATCCGTTGAAAGGAAAATGACGCCTTTCTTTTGGACTTCATCAAGCATGTTATGGTAGACCACTTCAGATTCGTATTGAGTGGTAACGCCAGAAAGGAATTTCTGCTCTGCCTCTGGAATACCTAATTTTTGAAAGGTGTCTTTAATGGCAGTAGGAACCTCATTCCAACTTGCCTTATCAGATTGAGCATAGCGGGTGTAATAGGTATAAGAGTCAAAATCTAGGAAAGAAAGATCCGGTCCAAAATTTGGAAGAGGGAGCTTTTCAAAGGCTTTTAAGGCTTTTAAACGATATTCAAGCATCCATTCTGGCTCGTTTTTGATACGGGAAATCTCTCTTACGACTTTTTCATTTAAGCCCTTACCTGTAGTGAAAATGGAGTCAGCTTTGGTCTTAAAATCGTATTTGTATTCGTCTTCTAAAAATGAAGTGTCTTTTTCATTGGCCATTATTTCCCCTCCTTTTCATCTTTTTCGAGCATTTCTTTCATTGTCGTCCAACCCATGGTTGCGCAATGGATTCGAGCGGCTTGTTTTCCGGTGTTCATAAACACAAGGGCTTCGTCTAAAACGGAATCGTCGTATTCTTTTTCTTCGATCATGTTCATATATTGTTCGATCGTATAAAGGGCTTTTTCATAATCTAAGCCGATAACACGATCGCACATGATATCCGTCGAAGCACTAGAAATCGTGCAAGCGACTCCTTCCCAAGTGGCATCAATTACCTTGCCATCTTCTGCAAGAAGGTAAAGATCAAAATCATCAATGCAATTTGTACTAGAAGCGTGGAGTTTCTCGTATTTTTGAACATTGGAAGGAACCCCTTTATGTCTTGGGGAAGAATAATGATCCATGATGATTTCCCTCATCATCATTGGGGTTAATTCAAAAGTAGGCATCTAAGAAATCCTTTCCATGCTTCACGGCATCTGCTAAAGCATCAATATCTTCTTTCGTGGTATATAAATAGAAACTAGCACGTACGGTAGCTGGCGTTCCTAAGAACTCATTCAAAGCTTTGGCACAATGTTGCCCACTTCGGCAAGCAATACCTTTGCTATTTAAGAAGGTCGCGGCATCTTGAGCAAAAACATCCTTGATATTGAAAGTAACAATACCCGATTCGCTATTTTCGTTATAGATAATCGCGTTTCCTGTCTCTTTTAATTTCTCAATCGCATAATGTTTGAGCTCTTTTTCATGTTGATTGATATTTTCCATTCCTAAAGACGAAAGATAATCAATCGCGGCACCTAGTCCATAAATGCCTTCTAGGTTAATAGTTCCCGCCTCAAAACGAGCAGGTGGAAGCAAATAAGTGAATAAGCCACAGGCATTGAACTTATCGTTCATCCCTCCACCAACAAGATAAGGATCCATTTCTTTTAAAAGATCGTATTTCCCATACATAATCCCAATCCCTGTAGGTCCTAGCATCTTATGCCCGGAGAAAGAAAGGAAATCAACATCCAAATCTTTAACATTAATTGGCATATGCGGAACAGATTGAGCTCCATCTAAGGAAAAAAGAGCACCTGCTTCATGAACGATTTTTGCAATTTCTTTTACAGGAAGAACATAGCCCAACACGTTTGTAACGTGGGCCAAAGAAACGATTTTCGTATGAGGGGTCAAGGATTTTCGTAAATTCTCAACTGTAATCTTGCCTTCTTTGTCTAAGGGAATGAATTTCACGGTCGCCCCTGTATGTTCGCTAACAACATACCAAGGCAAAACGTTGGATGCGTGTTCACCTTCATCGATAAGAATTTCATCTCCTTCGTGAAGATGGCTTCCTGCATATCCATAAGCGACCAAATTCAAAGAAGAAGTCGCTCCGTTAGTGAAGACGATTTCGTTTTCTGAATCAGCATGAAGAAAGTTAGCAATCTTTTTTCTCGTATTTAAAACGACCTGATCAACGTTATAGCAAAGATCATAGTCTCCACGATGAGAGTTTGATGTTTCCGTTTCGTAATAACGTTTAATTGCATCGAGCACACAATCAGGTTTAAACGTCGTTGAGGCGTTATCGAGGAAAACAAGGGGCTTTCCTTGCATTTTTATCTGGTTTCGATACATCGGGAAATCCTTACGAATTTCTTTTGGATCAAACATGTTAAATGCCTCCTTCGATAATGGAGTCGATTTTTTGAACAGTTTCTTTGTCAGTATAGTAATTTTCGATTGGCTTTAAATAGCCAAGGGCGATAAGTCTTTTCGCTTCCTCTTCTGAAAGGCCACGAGACTCCAAATAGAAAAGATGCTCTTCGTTTAATCTTCCTACAACGGCAGCGTGGGAAGCTAAAACATCGTTGTTTGAGATTTTTAAAATTGGGGAAGCAAGACCGTCTGCGTCTGGATCAAAAACGATAATTTTGGCTTCTTGGCGGGTCTTTGCTTTATCAGCGCCTTCATCAATTGCGGAAATGCCAGTGAAAGTGATTTTAGAAGAATCTCTAGCAATACCGTAATTGCTCATAAGGGCTTCCGTATGTTTTGCTTTGTGTGTGACCGATGTCTCGTATATTTTCTTTGCGTCCTTGCAAGAAAGAGTGGCAAGATGCCATTCCGCTTTGCTTCCTTCGCCAAGAAGATTGATTTGTAAATCGAAAGCGCATGAAAGCGGAGTGAAGTCTGCCATGGCTCCAATTAAAGTTCCGTTTTCATGAACATTAACGGTAATGTTGATTTCTTTTTCAAGTTTTTCGAAACAGGCGATATTCAAATAATAGACGTCATCCGAAGGGACATCGATTGTTAGTTCGCTTGGCAAAGAATCCACATACAAAGATTGTTTTTGTTCGTTATTTTCCATCTTTGTTAGTTCCTATTCTCGTAGCGCAAGCGCCAATGGAGACATCATTCATTGTCGCGCCCACTTCTTTTTCAACGTTGATATTCAATTCGTATTTCAACCATTCGTAGCCTTGTTTATCGACTTTTTCATATAAATCTGGGCCACCTTCTAAGACAATACGACCATTGATTAAAATGGCAGTCCTTGTTGGTTTGACCATTTCAAGAAGTCTTGCATAATGGGAAATCATCAAGAAGGCCGTTCCTTTGGCTTGTTGTTTTTTGATTGTGTCCGCAACAATATTCATCGCATCCACATCCAAGCCCGAATCAATTTCATCAAGCATGGCAATTCTTGGTTCGAGAAGCTCCATCTGAAGGATTTCATTTCTCTTTTTCTCACCGCCAGAGAAGCCTTCATTAAGATTTCTCTTGCTCATTTCGAAAGGAATACCCATGTCTTTATAGGCTGTTTGGAGGGCGTTATAGAATTGGAACAAACTCATTGGTTTTTCACGATGGACATTCATGGCCGCTTTATAGAAATCAGCAGAATTTAACCCAGGAATCTCAGCTGGATATTGCATTGCGAGGAAAAGACCGATTTTGCTTCTTTGATCAGGACTCATCGCTAAAACATCCTTCCCTTCGTAAGTGATTTCACCTTCTGTCACCGTATAACGAGGATTTCCCATAATAACGGCTAAAAGTGTTGATTTGCCATGGCCATTTGGGCCAAGCAAAGCAAGCGTTTCACCATCTTTTATCTCAAGATTGACACCTTTTAAAATTTCCACATCTTTCACTGATGCGTGTAGATTTTTTATCACTAACGAAGACATATCTTCCCTCCTAAATCGCAATGTATTTTAATTCTCACGTATGCGTGCGAGCAAATGAAACGATAAGAAAAAATAAAAAATCATTTTTAGTTGACTATTAAATGATGCTTTTTATAAAACTATTTTAAGTGCTTTTCAATTCTCAATAATAAGGCTTTTTAAATGTTTATTAATAAGGTATTGAACGATTTTTGATTTTCGTTTCAATAAACTATGGATTATTTCCAATATTATATTGACTATTTTATTTAAGTCATATTTTTCTTTGCTGAATAAAAACATTTTCGTGATTTTTGAAGAGTGGTTGTTTCCATTTAGAAAACCTTCTTTCCTTGCGGTTTCTCTCACGTACGCGTGAAATTGCTTGCACCAATTCTCTTATGAGAATAAACTAATCACGCATGTTTGTAGAAGGAGGAACGAGTCCACACTTATGAAAAATAAAAAATGTGCCCTCGGTTTTGTAGCTGCTCTCGCTGCCATAACGGGATTATCTAGCTGCGATAAAGCCACCAAAAGCAACGATGGAGCGATTTTCACTTACACCGATGCCAATGGGTATCGCACAAGCTACACAACTGAAGACCTATTAAAGAACTACCGTCAAAATGGCTCTTCTTTGAGCTCTGAATTTGACAAGATTTATGAAGCTTTAATTCGTCACTATTATCAACAAAGCGAAAACAAAGGAAAACTTTCGACTTTGCAATCAGAAGCAACTCAAGCTGTCTTGAAAGACAAATTGACTGCTCAAACAAACGCCACCAACAATGGCACTTCCTATGAGCAAGAATTCGAAGCGATTTTGAATACTAACAATGTCGACAATGCTTCTGAGCTTTGGGATAAGCATCTTTATGAGAAAGAAAAAGATCTCTTTGAAAATGATCTTTATGAAAATTTCAACCTTGGTTCCAGCTCTGGCGTCAATGGTTATGAAGTTCTCCGTGATGGCTATTACACCCTTAACGGCGAAAAGAAAAAGATGTTTGATTTCAAGGATAATTCCTATGGCGATGTCCAAGATGGTTGGCTTTTAAACCAAATGCCATATGAAATCCGTCATATCTTGGTGAAATTGAATTCTGGTTCAAATAAAAACTACACCACCGATAAGATCAGTGAGCCAACCGCTACTGGTGAAGGTGGAGAAGTTACAAAACTTACCACTGTCCTTAAAGGCTTAGCTGGTGCAACCATTGATTCTTCCAGTAAAAAACTTACAAGCGTTAATGCTGAAGATAGAAGCACATTTGATTCTTTGTCTAGCTACTCTGATGATGATGGATCCAAATCCGCTTTCGGTGAATATTCCAAGTCTGGTGAAGGTCCAATGACCAAGAGCCAAAACTCTGAATTAGTCCACGAATTCATCTATGGTGTCTATGCTTTCGAATCCCTCTATAACAAGAGAAATAACGATTCCACAAAGAATGCCTACGGTGCTGCTAACTCTTATCGTATCGCTCCTGGTTTAAGTGAGAACGCCACTTCTATGCCAACCGCTAGCGACGATTCCTCTGTGAATAAGAACTTAACGGTCTTATCCGAAGATGGCAGTGAAGAAACCGTTTACGACTATTTCAATAATGAAGGAATCGGTTCAATCCCATTCGGTGCAGTTATGGCACTTGCCGATGCTGGAAAGATCGAAACCGATGATTCTGCTGCAAAAGGCAAGGTCAACGATGGAAACGAATCCTTCTTCCCACGTAACGTTATCTATAATAAGTATTTCAATAAGCACAACGTTTGTGTCATTACTCCAAACGCCATTGCTTATAACGCTACTACCTATTATAACGATGACGGTTCTGCAACCAGCACTCTCCGTGCTTCTTGGGCTGATGAAAACACCAAGGCTGCCGCAGAAACAGCTCGTGGCCAATTCTATAACGCTTCTAATGTAGACAAATTGGTTGGCAAAGAGAGCACCGATGGCGTTTATTCCGAGCAATTTGGAAATCTTCCTGGCTTCCAAGTAAACACCAAAGACGTCTTACCTCAATTTACAAATAACGTCTTAACCGATAGCGCAGGTGAAATTATCTTAGCCGTGCGCGCAGGCGCTTCCTCTTATCAAGGTATCCATTTAATGACCATCAAGCGTTCCGCTTTATCCTTATATGGAACAAGCTTCGATGGAACTATCGTTAAGGAAAATACCTTAGCTGATGTCGGAACCGAAACAAATGGCAAGATCGTTTATGCAAAAGATTCTCCATCTCTTTCCGATTACTACACCATCTACACTCCAGATAGCAGCAAATATCCAACCGCCAATGGCAATAAGATGTCTACCTACGTTAACTATAACGTCCATGACAACTCTGACTATGCCACCCGTGCTGGATGGATTTCTAGCGCTATCAAATCTTCCTTCTCCGATAACATCTCCACTTATTTATTCCAATACTTAATTGAAAACGGCAACATCGAATTCAAGAATGCAGAAATTGCCACTTCCATTAAAAATTATGTGAAGATCAAACGTAAATCTACCAAAGACTCCTCTTATAAGACATGGTCTGATAATTGGAAAGAATACGCTGAGCAATTAGTTGCTCAAAACGAAGAAAGAAGCATTGGCTACACCGATACCGGTGCCACTGGAGCTTCTAAACTCATCACTGAAGCTGCCGCTATTGAATACGGTATGCCAAAGAAGAGTTCTAGCAAACTCTGGCAAAAAGGAGGGGCGTGCTATTACGCATCAAACAATGACTAAGAAACATTTAATGGCTTTCGGAGCTCTTGTTTGCTCCATGACGATGCTCGCTTCCTGTGACAAGATTGAAGCGGATTTGCCAAGCAATATTGGTAATGACAAAATCTTGAACATCTCTGATGATATTGATGCCAATACCATCCAAGATATCTATGATGCTCTTATCACAAGTGGCAACACCAATTCTGAAAAGGTTTTGAATAACATCCTTTATCTCTATGCTAAATCCACTTTTGGTTCCTTCTTCTCTGAAAGAGAAGCCAAAGGATTAAAGGATGTTGTCGCAACCTATCTTGCCTCCACTTCCAATACCACTGAGATTGATTCCTTTATCAACGCTCATAAGGCTTTGCAAATAAAGAAAGACGGCAAGATTGACTATGCTTCTTCCAGAGTTCGTGTCACAAACGTCTATAAAGATATTCTCTTCCGTATCTATAACACTTTCTTAGGATATGTGACCAATTCCACTTATCAAGAAAGAAATCAATTCAACGAAGAGAAGTTCTATGACGCACAATTAAAGAACTACTACACCTTAGGAGAAGATTGTTTCGAAAACTTCATCCAAGTCGAAGGCGACATGACAATCGACGAGGAAAATCCTGGTGAAATCGATGGTTTAAATAACGCCATCATCAACAAGTATTTCAAAAATATTTGGGTAACCTATCAAGAATATATTGAATTAAATATCCTTCCTGATATCTACCGCAATGAGCTTACAACCGAATATATGTATACTCAAAACGACGCTCAAATCAATTTGACTGCTGCTCGTGAAGTGGAATACATCAATCTCTCTGCGAATGCTCAATACACTGATGCCGTTTTGAAACTTATGCGTCAATATTGCGCTCAAGTTATCGAAAAAGGCAAAATGGGCGAATACGGCTTTGAATTCTTAAGTGCTTTGTATAAAGGCGCTGACAAGGAATTAAATGACCTTGCTGGAACAAGCGAAAGAAGCAAACTCGCAAAAGCAATCTATGCCGCTGCAGGTTGGACACATGCTTCAATCGATGTTGCTGGACGTGGAACAGTGAACTACTACAAGGAATCTTCCTTCGGTACAAACTGTGAGAAATATAAAACGGTTATTAACCAAACTTCTCGTGATGATAGCAACGCCAATTCTGTTTATAGCGATTTCACCAATTCCGGTGCTTATAGCAAAGAAACAGGATTCAAGATCAAAGAAAATACTTTGATTGCTGAAGGCCACACCACAAAAGGTTGGTACACTTCTGGCGGTCTTAGCTCTCTTCCATCTTCCTTAAATACTCGTATCTTCAAAGCAGCTGTTGCTAACGAAGTTGATAACACTGAATTGATGAATGAGACCAATCCTAAAGGATATAAGGGTGGAAATGGCACTTATGGCCGTTATATTGAAGGAAATTATTTCCTTACACCAGCCGCTTATTCCGAAGTCAATAACTTCCCATATCTTGTTGAAGATGGCACAAATTACTACATCGTGTTAGTAAAGGAAGCCACCAAGTCCGCTAAATTCCAAGAAAATGGTGTTTATGATACACGTAGCGTGCTTGAAGGTGAAAGAATCGCCCGTAAAGTTGCCTACAGCTTATCTAGCATCGACACTTGGAAAAACGACGCCAAGACCTATTATGTGCAACAAATGGCTATGATGTATCACGACGATTATGTCTATGAATACTTCAAGAGCCAATTCCCAGACCTCTTCGAATAAGAAAAAGCACTATAATAAAGGGGCAGATGAATTCTGCCCCTTTTCTTTTGAAAGAAGGTAAACGAAATGAAAGATGTATTTTGCAAAATCGTGGATGGTGAAATTCCTTCCGCTAAAGTCTATGAAGACGATGATGTCTTAGCTATCTTGGATATCTCTCAAACAACAAAGGGACATACCCTTGTTATGCCAAAGAAACATTATCAAAACATCCTAGAATGTCCTCAAGATTTAATGCATAAGGTCATGGATGTCGTCCAAAGAATTGGTCAAGCGGAGATGATGTTATTTGGCGCTTCAGGAATCAACATCCTTACAAACGTTGGTGAGGCAGCCGGACAAAGCGTGCCTCATTTCCACGTTCATGTGATTCCTAGATATTTAGGCAAAGATCCAGGATTCCAAATCGAGATGCGTCCTCAAGACACGTCCACTATGAATCTTCCTCTCTTAGCCGAAGAGATCGCCAAGAAATTAAAATAATAGAAAAGCTCAAGAATTTAACCTCTTGAGCTCTTTTCTTTTTTTAAAGGTTACGTATCAATTTTTTCCTTTATAAATCAAAGAAGAATCGTCCAAATAAACAGACCCTTTCTTAGCTGATATTCTCATTTCAAGATGATAACAATTATCTGGCAAAGTAAGAGTTCCTTTCTTTTCTTCCCAATTCGTGCTTGTTAGGGAGAGAGAGGTTGCATCCTTAACCTCTTTATTACGATAGGAATTCCAATAATGGAACTCTAGATTTATCTCAGAGGAAGGCAAGATCTCGCTTAATAGAGAATAATCAAACGTATAGCCTCCGTAGGCACATTCAACCCATTGGCTAAGATTGGTGTTTTCTTTACCTGCTTCTAATAAGAAAGAATGACCATTAGGAGTGTTGCTTTCGTTCGTAATCTTTACGGACGCCCCTTCGGAAAGCTCGTTGGTGTTCCAGCCAAAATAGGACTGATCTTGTTTGCAAAGAGAGAAATTCTCAAAAGAGGAATTCGCTAATTTATTAATGTTTTTAACGGAATCATAGGAGATGCTTTGAATTGAGGATTTGCTTGGATCTTCTTGAGTGTATCCCGCTTTTGCGCGCACCTCTTCATAAGGCTGGTCATTACCGAACGCGGTATATTTAGCGGACTTCAAAAGAAGATAATCCGTATCAAAAGAGGCCATGTTCGTCCAATTCGGGAACCAAAGTCCAATCCAAAGAGGCATTTCTTTATCAGTAACCACTCCGCCGGAAATAGAAGAAATAAGCACGCCATCAATAAACCAGTCAACTCTTCCTTTGCCACTTCCGCAATAATCCGTATACCAATCAAAAGAATACTTATGGAAGACACCGTCATTCATATAAGCCACTTTAGATGTGTCAACGTTTTTCGTGCTTTTATTGGTTTTCTTTGTCCAAGAAGTACACCATTCATGAGTAAAGGTGTCCTTTCCTTTTTCTCCACCTATTTCAATATCAATTTCATTTTGAGAGGTAAGTTCATTTCCCGTCTCGGTCATATACGTCCAGGCGGCACTTACTCCGCCATAGCGAGGCATTGCGGCCATCTCAAATTCATAACGTCCTGGCCCCAATCTATTTTTGCTTATGATACAAGCTCCTTCAGGGAGAATGTATCCCGCATCATTCTTATTTGTGTCAGAAAGAGTGTTGTACATCCCTCTTCCTCTAAAACCAAGATAGGTGTTTTTGCCATCTTTCACATAAAGGAGATTTCTTTTTTGAACACCATTATGAGGATAGGTAGCAGACTCGTTTTGCCAAACTCCACTCAAAGAGTTCCAATAGGAATCATTTAAAACTCCATTTTCTAGATGTTCGTCGATATTTCTCTCGTCGTCATTGGCAAATTTCGATCTTGTTTCGACCTTATCATAATAGGTTGTTCCATTGAATGTCGTATCATCCGTATACGCTTCTTCATTCTTTTCTTCACCACATGAAGCAAGAGAAAAAGTAAGAAGAGAAATTAAACAAAGCTTTGAAAAATTGTTTTTATTCATGGGAAATCCTCCGTTTGAGAAACCGATTTCGTAGTTAAAATATATCGGTATTAACTAAGTTTTGCAACTTTTTATGTGTTTTTATGGAAAGCGCTTTCCTAAAATGCTTGTTTTTTCCTAAAATTCTTTCTATCATAAGAGCATTAAGAAACCGATTTCCTAAAACCGATTTCGAGGAGCATTTATGAAAAAATCAAAGTTATCCTTAGGACTAGCATTTATTGTGTCTCTTTTAGCGTTAGCAAGTTGCGGAGAGAATGGAAAAGGGGATTCCGACGAACTCTGGATTTGTGCCTATGATGGCGGCTATGGTTCGACATGGATCGAAAACGCCGCAAGTGATTTCGAAGAAAAAACTGGTACTAAAGTTCATTTTGATCTTGATACGAGTATTCTTGACCGTATCGAATCCGCTTTAAAAGATGGCGGAGATTACGATATCTATTTCTCCCATGATATTAAGTGGCAAAACTATGCGGCCGAAGGATTACTTGCTTCCTTAGATGATGTTTATTCTTCCACAATTGAAGGTACAGGAAAAACTTTTGCCGATAGAACGGTTAGAGGAGCAAATGAAAACTCCAAAGCTATGGGAGCAGACGAGCAAGAGCATTATTTCAAAGCTTGCTGGACCCAAGGCGCAGGCGGTTTCGTCTACAACATGGATATGTTTGAGCAAAATGGATGGAACGTTCCTACCACTTATGCTGAATTAGAAACCCTATGCGCGACCATCAATTCCGCCAATATAAAATCTTCCACAGGCACAACAGTTAGACCGTTTGCCTGGTCTGGATCAGACAGAGAATATTACTGGGATTATCCTGTTTTAGAATGGTGGGCTCAATTAGCCGGAATCGAAAAGGTGGATACCGTTTTGAAATATCTTGGCCCAACAGGTAAATACGCCGATGGTTATGAAATGTATAACCCTAATACCTATTACAAAGAATTCATTGAAGCTTATTTGATGTGGCATTCACTCATTGCTGAGAATGCGACCAATTCCATCAAAAATGCCTATTCCACAGGTTTAAATACCGCTAAATCCGCCTTCGTTTCCGGTGAAGCGGCAATGATTCCATATGCTCAATGGGCTAAATTTGAATTAGAGCAGGTCGCGGATAACGAAAAGCTCGATTTCAATATCGCTATGATGGAAACCCCTAAAGCAAAAGCAGATTCTAAGAACTTTAACTATATGGTTGGTTTTGGCGATTCAATAATCATTCCTGAAAACGCCACACAAAAAGATAAAGCCAAAGACTTCCTAAAGTATTTAGCAACCTATGATGCTTGCAAGAACTTCGTCAAAGACAGCCATGGTTCTTTCCTTGCCTTTGACTATAAGGATGTTGATATGAGCGATATCGAAAGCAAAGACACTTATATTAAGAGCATTCACGATAAACTTAATAACAGCACAAACTTCAGCGTTCTTTCTAAAAATCCAATTTCTTATCGTACTGTCAATGCCGTCATGCCTTGGCCAAATAACAACTACTACTATAAAAATGCTTGTGCAGAGCCAAGCAAATACACCGCCCAAATCGTTGGTGAAAAAGTCTACACGACAGCCAAAACAAATTGGAAAACATGGCTTCGTACAGCAAACCTTTCTGATTAATTGATTTCTTTGGGGTATTTATGACTACCGTTATAGCGCCAAGTAAGAAAAGGCAAAGAAAAAAGAAATCCAAATTCCTTGCTAATTGGAAAACGAATCTCTTCATTTTTTTGATGCTGCTTTATCCAGTAGCTCAATTCGCTATCATGTGGTTTGGCGTCAATATCAATTCCATTTTCTTGACTTTCAAAACCTATGAAAAAGGGCATTTGGTATGGCTTTTTGATTCCAATATATGGGATGGAACGAATTTCTTTGAGACGCTTTTCTACAATTTCCAAACCTTGTTTATGACCTTTGGAGATAAAGCGACGCAAGATATGTTTCTTTCCTCTTTCATCTACCTAATCCTTTCTTGTTTTGTTAATTTGCCTATTTCCATCATTTTTTCTTACTTTATCTTTAAGAAAATCAAAGGATCCACTTTCTTTAAAATCATCTTCTTTATTCCATCTATCTTGCCTTTGTTTATCTTAACCTTGCTCTATAAATTCTCCTTTGATAGCAACGGAGGTATTTTCCCTGGCTTAATGAATTTTCTAGGAATTGACGCCTCCAATTTCTTTAACAATCTTTTCACAGGAGAAAATGTAGGAGATAGTGCCTCATGGATGGTCTGGCTTTTCTACATTTGGAGTGGAGTCGGTTATAACGTCATTCTTCTTACGGCAGGGATGAGCAGAATCCCAAGAGACATCTTAGAGAGTTGCAAAATGGATGGGGTTTCTCCTTTTAAAGAGTTCTTTAAGATTATTATCCCTCTCGCTTGGCCAACAATAACGACCTTATTTATCTTCGGAATGATGTCCGTTTTCTCGGTTACATTTCAGCCGTTCTTCTTGACAAGTGGACGTTTTGGAACGATGACAATCGGATTACAAATTTATCAACAATCAGGGGGTTCTTCTTTGCAAACCCCTGCTACATTGGGCTTATTTTGCACCCTTATAGCCGCACCAATTGTTGTAACAGTCAGGCATTTCTTAAATAAATGTTTTGCCAATGCGGGGTTCTGATATGGAAAAAATAAAATCATTCTTCAACTCAATTGGTCATTTCTTTAAAGAGAAATTCCAAAATCATCGAGAAAGCGTTAAGCAAGAAAAATACGAAAAAGAACACGATTTGCTTTTTAAAAGAAAAAAAGCAGAGAAAGTCGCTTTCGTGATCATGTTTGTTGTTTTTGCTTTATTCGCTTTGTCATTTATCTTCCCTTTCCTTTGGATTTTGATGAACTCTTTCAAAACAAAAAGCGAGTTTGCAAAAGACTTTATGTCTTGGCCAGCAGCGTGGAATTGGGATAATTTTGCTAGAGCTTTTGCCTTTAAAAACGCCACTACTAAGAACTATACCGTTTTCCAAATGATGGGAATGTCCATTATTGTCGCAGGAGGAGGAACGCTTGCTACGGTTCTTACTTCTTCTTGTGCAGCCTATGTCGTTGCCAAATACAAATTCCCAGGACGTGGATTAATCTTTGGTGTCGTTATCTTCTCTATGATTGTACCTTTGGTTGGCGTCTTGCCTTCGCAAATTCAATTCATGAAAGCGATGCATCTTGATCAAACTGAAATAGGTTTAATCTTCCTTTATTCTGGAGGATTCGGCTCCAATTTCTTATTGCTTTATTCCTTCTTCAAGAATCTTTCCTGGACATATGTCGAAGCAGCCAAAATTGATGGAGCATCTGATTTCCGTATCTTCTTTCAAATCATTGTTCCAATGGCTAAAGGACCTATCATCGCCGTTGGCATTCTCTCTTTGATTGGCTTATGGAACGATTATTTCAATCCTTCGATTTTCTTATCAAAGAAACCAACCATTGCCGTTGGTATCTACTATATGCAACAAGCAATGCTTGTCACAAAAGGAGAATACCCTCTCTTCTTTGCGACAATTATTGTTACCATCATTCCAATTCTTCTCGTTTTCTGCTTATTTAGCAAAACAATCATGAATAACACAGCCGTTGGAGGCTTAAAAGGATAATAGAAAGGACATTGTTATTATGAAAAAGAAAAGCAACATCATCGTTTTAGGGGGAGCGTTATTAGCTTCCTTAGGACTCATTTCTTGCCAAGGAGCTAATTCCTTGCCAATTGAAGCGAACGTTTTTGAAAATGGTCGTTTCTATTACGATACGTCTAAAGCGGATTACAACATTTCCGTAAAGTTAGGAAAGGAAGGAGACGTTTCCAACGTTTCTTCTGGAAAGGTTAAAGCGGAAGCAGGCGATTATTCCTATAAAAACGGTATACTCACCCTCTCCAAAAACTTTTTAGGAAAAATCAACCCAGGAGAGAAAACCGTTTCTGTTGAAATATCTGGCAAAAGAGTTAGCGTGCCAGGATATTTCGTGAATAAAGTCATTACCACTGCCCAGGAATTCCAAGATATCAACAATAACCTTACCTATTATTACATCCTTGGAAATGACATTGACTTATCAACGATTTCTAATTTTGAACCGATTGGCCATATGGGTGAAGAAACCGATCCAACAAATGAATATTTCCATGGCATCCTCGATGGAAATGGCTATACCGTCAAAAACGCGAATGTTTTATATTCCGATAGCGTTGCCAGTAACTTCAACGTCTATAGCGGAACAGGAACCATGTTTACCTACGACCATCATAAAGCGGGTGATAACGTTGGTCTTTTCCAGATTATTGGTAAGAGTGGTGTCGTAAGAAATACGACATTTGACAATATTCACGTTCGTGGAAGAACAATCTGCGGAGCTTTAGCAGGAAACGTGGCAGGAACTGTTGAGAATGTACGTTTAACTTCCAGCAACCGCGTTGAAATGTCCACTCATTTCTATGACGATGATTGCAATATGGGTGGCGCCTTTGGCATTGTTGGAGGTTCAGGATACGTCTCTAACGTCATTTCGGAAGTCACAAACTTAAGCTTAGGTGCAACAGGGGGTACATCTTATTCTTACAATGGTGCAAACATTGATGTTCAACCTGGCGTATATCTTGATTTTGGCAATGATTATGTTGGCAAAACAGGAAATGGTTGGGATCATACTGCTCAGGCAAATAATACAGACCCTTGGTGGAGATTTGCTGCCGCCGATAAGCAATTAGCTAATTCCACAGCAAAAACAGTTGATAGCAATAACTCCAACACAAATGGTGTTTACGCTTTCGCTGGTAAAACCTGGGGCGAAATTAAAGATTGTGTAGCCAAAGGATTCAAAATTACCCCAATGAACGGTACTCAACGTGACGTTTTCTTCTCCCAAACGCATAAGGGTTCCAATAAACCAACATCTGGGGAAACGGATTTAGGCGCACTTACAAACGACCTTTTATTAAGCGAAGCGGAGATGAAGAGTTCTACAAACTATTCTTCTTTTAATACAGATCTTTGGAATATCGAAGACAATAAAATACCTACCCTTAAACATTACTACACCCTAACTTCTTCAGCAGAATAATAAGCAACTTGGAGGCTTATCTATGAATAAATACGTTTTAAAAGACAACGTTTTCGTAATAAACGATTACGAACATTGCAAAACTTTTGCTTCTTTTCTTCCTGCGTTAAGCGGAAAAGATGGAAAGCCTTTATGGGTTTTCTTTACGAATTTAGCACAGGGGGTTTCCTCTTTTGGTGTTACAAGCAAAGACACGCCTATCACTCCATTCGATTCGGCAACCCTTGCCTATCAAAATATCGCCAACAAATCCTTTAGAAGCTTTCTGAAAATTGATGGCTCTCTTAAAACGCCTTTCTATCATTTCCAAGAAAATCGTCGTGATATGAAGATAAGCCCTGCCTCATTAATGATAAAAGAACATGGAAAGGGCTACGAATATATGGTCGAATATGCGACCGTTCCACATAAGGAATACGCAGCTTTAATTCGTAAGGTTACCATTAAGAACACAAGCAAAAAGACGCACACATATACTCTTCTTGATGGTCTTCCAATCTTTTTCCCATTAGGTTTAAGTAATTTCTGCTATAAGGAATTAGTCTCCTTAATGGCAGCATATTGTGAAGTTCATTCTTTGGAAAAGAACACGCCTTTTGTGAAATTCAAAACTTCTACTAGTGATGAATCTGAGGTTAAAGAAAAGCTTTCCGGCAACGCTTTCTTTGCGAAAGATTCTAATGGCAATCTTCTAAAAACATATGTTGATCCAAGCTTAATTTTTGGCATTGACCCATCATTGATGACCGTAAGACCTTTCGTGGAGAAAACCTATCAGGAATTCTCTCAACAAGTTGGTCAAACGGAAAATAAATTGCCATGCGCTTTCGTTAGTTCAGAATTCTCTCTTTCTCAAGGAGAAACATACACTTTCTATGAAGTATATGGCGCATACGATACGAAGGAACAATTCACTAAAGCTGAAAAAGAGCTAACCCCTGTAGCGTTAAACGAATTATTAAAGGAAAACGAACTAGTTACAAAAAACATTCTTTCAAAAGCCTTTTCTAAAACAGCCTACCCCCATTTCGACTCTTTCTTGAAACAAAGTTATCTCGATAATGGTCTCCGTGGAGGATTCCCTTGCCTTTTAGACGATAAGAATAAGGATTCCATTTATTATCTTTATTCGCGTAAACATGGCGACATGGAAAGAGACTATAACAACTTTGTTATTCCTAGCGCTTATTATTCTTCCGGGCCAGGCAATTTCAGAGATGTTAATCAGAACCGTCGAAACGACTTGTTCTTCTCACCTTTCGTTGGGGATTACAATATCAAACTTTTCTTTGAACTCATCCAGGCGGATGGGCAAAATCCATTAACGGTGAAGCCCCCTCTTTTCTTTAAGAAAGATAAAGCGAGTATCTCTTTCTTAAGCCAATTAGATGAGAATAAGAAAGAATATTTAACGAATCTCTTAGAAAAAGGATATAGTCCTAGCGAACTATATACCTATCTAAAAGAAAATGACTTATTAGAACTATGGTCAAAGATATTACGTGCATCGGAAGAAAGAAACCAAGCCTCTTTCTCCGAAGGATATTGGGTTGATCATTGGACGTATAACGTCGATTTATTAGAAGATTATTCGAGTATCTATCCAGATAAGGAAGAAGAACTTTTCTTTGATAAGGAATATCGTTATTTCTATTCGCCTGTATATGTTAATCCTCGTAAGGAAAAATACGTTCTTCTAAACGACGGAAGAGTGCGTCAATATGGGGCGTTAAACCTTAAGGAAGCCAACGAAAAAGCAAAAGAAATCGGTTATGACATGTCTAAGGGTGGATATCTTCTTAGCAAAGATGGCAAGGAAATAAAAACCAACCTTGCCAGTAAGATTCTTTCCTTGATATTCATCAAATTCTCCACACTCGATATGGAACAAATGGGTATCGAGATGGAATGCGAGAAACCAGGGTGGAATGACGCGATGAACGGCCTTCCTGGCTTATTTGGTTCAGGACTTTCTGAAAGTGTTGAACTTCTTCGTTTGACAAACTATGTCATCGAGCATTTAACCCCATTCCAAAACAAAGAAATTCATCTTTTAGACGAGCAGGACACCTTCGTTAATAAACTGATTTCATTAACTTCTCAATATCTTGAAAACAAATTATCTAGATTTGCTTACTGGGATGAAATGACATCGGCACGTGAAGAATTACGTCTATCTCTTAAAGATAGAGCTTTAGGTACATATAAAAACGAAAAGGTTTCCTCTTTCTTACCTTTCCTAAAAGATATCGCAAAAATCCTTGAGAATGGCATATTGAGAGCAAAGAAACTAGGTAACGGCATCTTACCTTCTTACCTTATTCACGAAGCAAAAGACTACAGCAAAACCGGTAAGAAGAATTTCATGGGATTAGATACCGTAGTAATCCATTCTTTTGAAACAAAAACAATTCCACCATTCCTCGAAGCAAGTGCAAGAGCTTTGAAAGTTGGTAAAGAATTAATTAACCAAAACGACATCAAAGCAATCAAAGAAAGCGACCTATATGATAAAACGTATCATTTCTACAAGACGGCTGCCGCACTTGATGACGCTCCATTTGAGATAGGACGTGTACACGCCTTCACAAAAGGTTGGTTAGAAAGAGAATGCAATTTCCTTCATATGTCCTATAAATATCTCCTTGGATTGCTTAAAGGTGGATATGTTGATGAATTCTACAAAGAAATGAAAACAAATCTAACCCTTAATATGGATCCTGAGGTCTATGGAAGAAATCCTCTTGAAGCATCTTCTTTCATCGTCCCAACTTGCAATCCAGACAAGAGTAAACATGGTCAAGGCTTCTTTGCTAGACTTTCTGGTGCAAATGCAGAATTCTTAAACATGTATGTCATTCTTTTTGCGGGCGAACATATCTTCACATATGAAGATGGGGTCTTAAAATTCCATTTGAAGCCTTTGCTTTCGAATGAGTTCTTCGACAAAAACAACGAAGCCTCTTTCCTATTATTTGGAAAAACCACCATCATTTATAAGAAAGACCCGTCCATCAATCTTTTAAAAGATTCCTATAAGATGACATACATAATCAATGGCAAAGAATATGACGAAGTAAAGGGTGACCTGGCTCTTTCCATCCGTAATGGCAAGGTAAAGAAAGTTATCGTGGAGATTCAATAATGAAAAAAATCATTCGTATATCCCCTCTTTTCTTCCTTTTGCTTACCTCCTGTGATTTTCTTATGTCTTCTTCAAGCGAAGAAAACACATCAAAAAGCGATGAAACCTCTTTCTCTCAAATAGAAAACTCTACAAATCCTGTTTCTTCTTCGAAACCAGAAATTTCCTCAACCCCTATTTCTTCTCAAGATAACAATTTGTTATGGAATGATGAATTCAATGGGAAAACCATCGATGAAAATAAATGGGCTTTCGATATTGGTAATGGTAACCAAGGATGGGGTAATTGGGAAAAAGAATATTACCGTAAAGAAAACGCCTACGTATCGAATGGAACATTAAAAATCGTTGCCAAAAATGAAAGTTATGGCGGTTTTCAATACACTTCAGCCAAATTAAAGACCTTAGGCAAATTTGATTTTACTTATGGTCGCGTTGAAGCAAGAATCAAGCTCCCCGCTATATCTGGAACTTGGCCAGCGTTTTGGATGTTGCCAACAAACACTTTAAACAACAAGGGATGGCCATGGAATGGTGAAATAGACATCATGGAGAACAAAGGGAATGAATATAACAAAACCTCCTCTACCGTTCATTCAGCAGGAAACGAAACCCAGACATATTCCCATTACGTAACAAAGGAATACACTCTAGCAAGTAGAGTCGATAATTGGCACACGTATAGCGTGGATTGGCGTGAAGGAAAGATTTCCTTCTTTGTTGATAACAATCTTTTCCACACGGTCACAGAAGACTCTTGGAAGAGCCCTAACTACAATTCTTATCAAAAAGGCGAACCGTTTAACAAACGTTTCTATTTGATTCTAAACCTCGCCATAGGTGGACAATTCATCAATCAAGCATTACCTAACTCATCTTTATTGCCAACTCAAATGGAGGTGGATTATGTCCGTGTCTATAAATAAAGCATTTTTAATCCCCCTCTTTTTCCTTTTGCCTAGCATATCTTCTTGTTCCGAAAGCAAGATTGATCCAAATGGCTATGAATTAGTCTATTCAGATGAATTCGACGGAAACGAATTAGATGAAAGCAAATGGGAAGCCATGCTTGGCAATGGCGAAAAGTATGGCAATCCTGGTTGGGGAAATGGCGAAGAGGAGAACTATCAAAAAGAGAACGCTGTTGTTAGCGATGGAAATTTAAAGATCATCGCAAAGAAAGAAGAAACGACAATCGGCGATAAAGTCTTCCATGTTACCAGTGCAAGAATTCGTTCTTATAAGAAGATGGCCGTAACGTATGGAAAAATCGAAGCGAGGATTGCTCTTCCTGCCATTCAAGGAACTTGGCCCGCTTTTTGGATGTTGCCAGAAGAAGAATATAACCGTGCAGGCTGGCCAATTAGTGGCGAGATTGACATTATGGAAAACCGCGGAAGAAGCGATTCCTCAGTAAGTGGGGCTCTCCACTATGCGACAAGAAATGGACAGCATACTTACGAAACGAAAGTGAAATCATTCTCCAAAAGAAACGGCGAAAGCGTAAGAGATTTCCACACCTATGGAATCATCTGGGATGAAGAAAGCATTTCATGGTATGTAGATGATGAAAATAACCCTTATTTCGTTTTAGAAGCAAGAAGTTGGAATAACGACACGTTATATCGGGAGGAAGAGAACGCTCCATTTAACAAAGACTTCCACATTCTTTTGAATATGGCGATAGGTGGAAATTTTGATGGTGGTGTCAGCATTCCTAACGATTTTACGGAAGCGACTATGCTCGTCGATTACGTGCGCATATATCAAAAACGGGGGTAGATGAATGTTTGGAAAGAAAAAAGAAAACGAAGAAGAGAGCCTCTCCAAAGAACTTCAAAAAAAGATCTCGGAAAATTTGGTCGTTTTAGACCATGTCTCTAAGGTCTATAGCAACGGTCTTGAAGCCGTGCATGACTTTTCTTTAGAAATCAAAAAAGGAGATTTCGTCGTTTTAGTCGGCCCTTCGGGGTGTGGAAAGTCCACTACTTTAAGAATGCTCGCCGGATTAGAAGATATAACCGCCGGTTCTCTTTATATATCTGGAAAGAAAGCAAATAAAGCAGAACCCAGAGAAAGAGGCGTAAGTATGGTTTTCCAAAGCTATGCCCTCTACCCTCATATGAGTGTTAAAGAAAACATGACTTTCGGTTTGGACAAGTTGGATAAAAAAGAAATCGAAAGAAGAATTCATTACGCTAGTTCGATTCTCGGATTGGATGAATATTTAGATAGAAAGCCATCCGCTTTATCGGGCGGGCAATGTCAAAGAGTTGCATTAGGAAGAGCAATCGTTAGAGAAAGTCCTATCTTTCTTTTAGATGAGCCTTTAAGTAACTTAGATGCCAAATTACGTGTCCAGATGAGAAGCGAAATCATCAAGCTCCACGAACAATTAAAAAACACGATCGTCTATGTCACTCATGACCAAATCGAAGCAATGACAATGGCAAGCAAGCTTGTCATCATGAATAAAGGCGTCATTCAGCAAATTGGCACGCCTAAAGAGATATACGAGAATCCTGCCAATTCTTTTGTTGCAGCCTTTATCGGCTCTCCTGCGATGAATATCATCAAAGCAAACCTAGATGGTGATTCTTTCTCTTTAGAAGATGGTGAGGAAATCAGGCTTCATTCAAAAATTGACATAAAGGGATTCTATGCAAAGGAAAAAGAAGCCATTCAAAAAGAAAAAGAATACTCTGAGTCCAAAGTAAAAGAATATGAGAGCGTTCCAAAAAGAAAACGTGACGAAAGTGTTTCCGCTCTTTTGCAAGTTAACAAGAAAAAGATCGATGATTTAACTAACGAGTTAAATAGAATATCCGAAGAAGAAAAGAAAAATGATATGGATGTCTTACTTGGTTTAAGACCAGAAGATATCTCTTTAAAAGAAATAAAGGGGCTTTCTTTCCACGCTCAATTAGAGACAAAAGAACTTCTTGGAGCGGATTATCAGTTACGTTTTGTCGTTGGTTCATCCTCTTTTATCGTCAATGCCTCACTAAACGATGCTATGCCTTTAGAAATCAATAAAACGTATTCCTTATATTTGCCATATGATTCATTGAGCATATTCGATTACGTTTCTGGGAATAGAATTATTTAGATAATTGGTTAACTTGACATTTTACACAAACTTCGAAGCTTTTTGGGTTTGTGTAAAAACATAGGGATGTACCTATGTAAGATAGATATCCTTTTTGCCGAGCAGAAAATCGATAATATTTATATGAGCAATGCCATTTCTAGACATATCCATTTTATCTAGAGAGAGAACGTACTTTGGAGATGCATCAGAAATAGGCGAAAACGCATCAAATTCTCTATCGATTGTTGCTTGAGACGCTAGCAAATAGGCTACTTGAATAAAACATTTTTTGTTTCCTTTTATAGCAACAAAGTCGACTTCTCCTTTATAGGTTTTCCCGACAAACACTTCATAGTCCCTAACAATCAGCTCATTATAAATGATGTTTTCTAAGAAAAAAGTGTCTTCGAAATGAAGGGTATTCGTTTGAATAATCCTCAATCCCATATCCATGGCATATTGTTTTTCTTTTGTTTTTAAGATCTCTTTACCGGCGATATTGAATCTTTGAACGCGAGAAATAAGGAAAGCTTTTTCCATTTTTTCGAGATAGTTGTAGATAGTTTTCTTTTCGATCTCTTTTTTTGCTGCTTGATTATTTGAATTATAAAAATTCATTACGTTTTCGGCTGAAAATTCTTTTCCTGCATTGGCTAAAACATAGGAACATATTGCATTGAATTTATATTTCTCAATCGAAGAGTTCTTTTTAAAAATATCTTTTTCACAAATGCCCTGGTAATGTTCTTTAAGATATTTAAGAGTAGCGTCAGGGCTTTTGAAATCAAATCTTTGAGGAAGACCGCCAAATTCTAAATAATTGTAGAAGAATTCATCATGGTTTACGTTAACCCCATTTAATTTGAGATAATCACACGATTCTTTATAAGAAAACGGCAAGATTTTGAATTCCACCGTTCTTCCAACAAGCAATGTAGCAAGTTCCCCAGAAAGAAGCTTAGAGTTACTTCCGGTGATAAAAATAGAGCAATTACACGTCGCTTTAAATGAGGCGATTACTTTCTCAAACTCGCTAACGTGTTGAATCTCATCAAAGAACATATAGTACTTCTCATCATCAATCATTTTGGACTTTACGAGTTCGTAAAAAAGTTTCGCCGTTTTTATCTCTTCATATGCAAAGTCCTCAAAATTGATGTAGATAATATGATCTTTGCTAACTTTGCTTGTCGAAATGATTTCATCCATTATCTGTTTTAGGATGATAGACTTCCCACTTCTTCTCATCCCCGTTAAGACCTTGATGATGTCAATATCGTAATATGGTCTGATTTTTTCTAAATACAGTTCTCTTTTAATGACGTTTTTCATTGATTGTTACCATCCAAAATATACCAAAAAATAGTTCAAAACAACATATGTTTTTACACAAACTTAGAAATATTTTGAGTTTGTGTAAGATGTAACATATTCTTTTTGTGCTGGATATGTCGAATGTTTTTATTTAAGTGAAGGCCGTTATTTCGAATAGGTACACTAAATATATGCTTTTTTGAAACGAAAAGGGCCACTCCCAAGAGTGACCCATGTCTTTAGAAATTACAACTATTCAGCTTTTAGAAATTACAACTATTCAGCTGTGGTTGGAGCGACGTATTTGAGTTTATTGAACTTTGCGCTTCCGACGTATTGCTTTCCACCATGGTTAAGCGTGATGGTAATGATTAAATCGAAATCCCAAGTCGCAGGAAGACCAGCGCTGAAGTTAACATATAAGCAAACTAAACTATCCGTAACCGGTCCATCAACATGTTTTCCAACAGGAGTGATCTTGTTTGTCCCAGTTTCAGAGTCGTATGATTTCGAAGCTTCGTCATGAGAAACGCCTTTGATTGTGTATTCCCAATCTAAAGTTGCTGCTTCTTCTTGTGTGATGCCAATCTGACTATTGTCGATATAGATCCAGGCTTGTGCCCCATCCACTCTGGTTTGGCCTTCGTTTGCAACGATAGGAAGAGCTTCTGTAGAGGTAGCCTTTGCTCTAACTGTGACAGCATAGGAATCTGTGACGGTCTTTTCGCCAAGTTTAGCGGTAACGGTAACGGTAGCAGTTCCTGCTTTTAAAGCGGTTAATGTTGCGCTCGTACCTTCGGAAACTAAGCTAGCAACATCTTCAGGTGCAACAGTCCATGTGACTTCGCTTAATTCGGTTTCGCTTGTAGCAGTTAAAGCAAGTGTATCGCCAATATCGATAGCATTCTTGTCCGCAGAAATCTCAATGTCTTTGGCAAGTTTTGACCCTTTGAAGGCAAGGCTTCCTTTGAAGTTAGAGACAGCATTGGTGTAAGAGAATGTGAGGGTCCATTTGAAATTATTAACTGGAGCACCGCTTAAGATGATATAGAGGCATAAGGAATCTTCGCCTTTTGCGCCCCATTGTTGAGGAACAATATCCTTCACTTGGAAGTTTCCATCGCCAGTATATGTTGCAGTAAGCTTCTTATTCGCGACCGCTTTGTTTAAAATTCCGGCAAAATTCGCGCCTGTTAATCCTTCACCAAACAAGGATGGTTTGACCCAAACAAAGACGCCCACACCCTCAGAATGAGTTGCATCAAGATAATCGAATGGGAAAGCCGTCTGAGTAGAAGGATCTGGATTTGGCTCTGGTTCTGGTTCAGGTTCTGGTGTTGGATCCGTTGTTGAAGATCCCTTTTTAGCCAATTTCATGTTACCGATTTCAAGTTTTCTTTCACCATCAACGCAACCTAATTCGAAGGTTAATTTATTAGCGGCAGTAAGAGTTCCACCATCGAATTCAATGCTGATATTCTTCCATTCGCTTGTTACTTCGAGAGTCTTTACTCCACCAACGTTAACGTTATCGAAAATTTGAACGTCTCCTCCAGCTGCACTCATCTTATAGTCAAAGCTTAAGGTATATTTCTTTCCTGCCTCACCAGCTGGAATGCCAGAGAAATTAATTTGTTTTCCCCAAACGTTTCCACCTTTGGCAACGTTTTCGGTATAAATAAGGCTCCCATCTTCACCATGAGTCAAAGCTTCTGCTGGGAAGGCTTGGCCCCAGTTATAGGTGTCAGTAGGTGTAACTTCTACTTTTGCATAGAGAGTTAAAGCGGTTGTGACTGGCGTAGAGAAATCATATTTGGTTGTCAATTCTTTATCGGAATACCAGCCAGCGACTTTATAGCCAAAGCCAACTTCGTTGTAGCCAAATTCTTTTCCTTTGGCCATTTCACCATCAATGACATCATCGGAAGCGAGTTCTTTATCACCTAAGCAATACTTAACTTGGTAAATGGTTGCTTCGCTTCTATCGATGAATTTCGCTTCAATGGTTGTATCGGCAGATATGACCACTTCAGCTGGATCGACTTTGTTTTCTCCGATGAACCAGCCTTTAAAGACCTTTCCTTCTGGAGTAGCGATTGTAGGGACAAACCACGCTTTATCGCCAGAAAGAACTTTTTCGGTACGAACCGTTTCTTCACCGTTTTTGAAAGTGAGAGTATGGTAATCGTTTGTCTTATCAATTACTTGAACGTCTTTAATAGATACACTGCCAGAAGCAAGCAAACCCTTGGCTGTAGAGCCGAAGAGAACGCAAATGGTTGTATCTAGTTCATTGGCGCCAATCGTCCAATCTGTCATTTCAAAAGACGTTTCTTGATTGGCGGTCACGGCTAGGACTTGATTGTTGATTGTCATTTCACCGGTAACGGTTGAAGTGACTTTCATATTGATGTCATATTGGTTTCCGGCTTTCGCATATGGCGCCTTATAGAAAACTTGCACGTCCCATGGATGAGCAGTAGCTCCCCAAGTGTTTTTGAAATCCACTTTTAAGGTTGATGTTGCAGTATCGTAAGCTTTATTTTCAACACTACCACCGTCACCGCCATAAACAGTAAATTTGCCAACTTGGGCAAGTCCAGATCCACCAGTGATGATTTCGCTATCGATTAAATCAAAAACATCAGTGGCTTTAGCTGGCTTAGGCTCTTCAGAAGAAGATGGTTGAGGTTCGGGTGTTGGGGTAGGTTCGTTAGAAGATGTTTTCGTTTCCGAAGTTGCTGGCTTTGGGGCGACAGAAGATTCTGTTGCAGATTTTTCATTGGAACTCTCATTGGAGGTAGGACCGCAACCCGCCAAAATAAAAGCACTGGCTGCTAAAACGAATAAACTCTTTGCTTTTTTCATGATTTCTCCTTATGAATCAAAGATTATTTGGAACGAGATTCTAGCATCAAACGATTGTTAGGAAATCGGTTTCCTTAGCATTATTGTCGACTGAAAGGTATCTTTTGTCAACAAAAATAGAAAGCGCTTACAAAAAGATTTTTTATTTTTTTGGAAATCGGTTTCCTAAAAAGTGGCTTCCTGACTAATAAAAATCGGTTTTATCGCATTTTTAAATGATGTAACCTCTTACATCTTCGCTTGCTTTTTATCCTGTTTGCTTTATCGTTATTTTATTCATGGATATTTTACAAACAAAGATAAAAACAATTAGAAAAGAGATTGGATTACATTCCCTATACCTTTCTTTCATTTTTGCTTTGCTAATCGTTGTTTGTATTCTCTTCTACCACTTCCAAACTCGAGAAACTTATATGTTCTTTGTTTACCTTGGAACGATCATCTCATCCATCTTATTGCTGTTATTCCTCTTCTTGTTCATTCATAACCTCTTACCAAGATTCAATTACGTCAAATTGCTTAAGAAGTCGATGTATACAAACCTATATAGCAACACTGTTTTGTTTATTAAAGAAGTGAAAGACGAAACCTACGAAGGAATCGCTTGTAAAAGGGTCCTTCTAAAAGATAAGGACGAAGAGGAAGAAAAGGAGTTTTTAATCGAAGAAAGCGAATGTTCTTTTCAAAAAGAAAAGGAATATAAAATCCTAAGTCACGATTCGTTTATTCTTTTAAAGGAGGAAGAAAAATGAAGACTCCTCTAAAGAAAGGCTCTTTTCGTAACTTCTTTATAAATTACGGCTATTTGTTCCTCATTGTTCCTTTCTTTTCCTATCTTCTTTGGTATTACCCTCTAAACGCTATCAATGAAGTGCGAAGTGATGAGCAAATCAATTTCTTTATTACCGGTTATACGTTCAATGACGATTCTTTAGAAAACGATATTCACTCTTTGTTAAAGGATGATGGCTGCTATGAGGTGAATATTCATTGTTATTCGCCAAAAGATAATTACCTTGTTTCCTATTACGAACGTTTTGGGGAGGAAAGCGACTTTATCTTCCTTTATGAATCTGATTTAAATGAAATGTTCAAAGATGCTTTAGAAGGAGTCACTTCTTCTTTTTTACCCTGGTCAAATAAAATCAAAGAAGATGCGAAATGCATGGAAAACGATGTTTTTTATAATGTTAATGGGTTGGATTATGCTTTTGAAATATATAATCCAAATGGCAGTAGGCTTTCTCAAATCGAAAACTTCGTTTCTTTTGAAGATAACGAACCCGTGTATATGTTATTGAACTCAAGAACACCAAATTGGGGCGATTATCTTTCTTCTTCATTAACTCAAAACGCAAAGAAATGCTTACCGTTTTTTATAGAGAGGTACAGATGATGAAAGAAAACAACATTCTTTTACCTAAAAATAGAAGAGAACAATTCAAAATACTGCTTAAAGAAAACGTTTTGAATTATTTCTTTTTCTCTTTGTTCACTTCCATATTCGTCATTCCTCTCTTTGTTTGGTTTTTCTTTTCTTCCTATGCTGATCTATTTGACGGCTTATTATTTTATAAAACGCTATATACGTATCTTATTGCCCTTCCTCTTTTTCTTTTTGCTTCGCTAGGCTTTGCAGGATTGGATTATTATTTGCAAAAACAAGTCTACAACGAAGGGGTAAGTTTTCTCTCTACATTCTTTGAAGGAATAAGCAAGAATTTCAAAGAATATCTTTTTTCATTCACTTGTATTTGGATGATTTCTTTCTTACTTAGAGTTAGTGTCGGTTATTTCTCTAGTGATACGCAAATTAATGGATATCTTAGGGTTGTTTTCACGGCGATAATGTATGTCCTATATTTCTTTTTCCTCTTTGTCTTTTTAAGAAGCAATATTGAGTCACTTACCTACAAAGGAAACTTTTTGACTCATCTTAAGAATTCCTTGATTTTCACCTTCGGAAAACCACACGTATCCATCGGAATCGCGTTATTCGCCTATCTTCCTCTGCTTCTTTTTGAGGCCATTCCTTTGTATGAATCCCAAATGGTTCTTCTTTTCCTGGAAGCATTCTTCTACCTCCTTTTCGGGGAATTGATCATGGTTTTATCGAGTGATTATTTCTTTGATTTAACACTTAACAAAGACTACCCAGAAATGTATAGGAAGGGGTTAAAAAATGATTAAGGCATACGCAAGCAAAAAAGGTTCTTATTGGAAGGAAAAACGACCAATAGATGTCGAAGGAGAACCTATCATTTTTAAAAAGAAGAAACAGATTTTGCTTGGCTTAGGTGGAGCAATAACCAAAGCAAGCGCTTACAACTACGCCTTACTTGATGAAGAGAATAAAAAGCTCCTCTTGAACTTGTATTATTCATCTAATGGGCTGGATTATAACCTTTCAAGATTATCCATTGGCAGCAATGATTTTTCTCCCTATATATATGATGATATAAATGAGCATGGGGAAATTGATTTAAAGAACGAGGAAGATGTTCTTTCCCTTTTAGATGAGGCAAACAAGATGAACCATCAGGATATCTTACTATCTTCTTGGTCTCCTTTAGCCAAATGGAAAGACAATCTTTCTAAAGAACATGGAGGACATTTAAAAGAAGGAAATCTTGATGAATGTGCTAGATATTACGTTTCTGTCACAAAAGCCCTTCTAAAAAGAGGGTATGACATCCAATACCTCTCCCCACAAAACGAACCTGAAGCAAAACAAGTTTGGGAATCCTGCTTAATGGATGAAAAAGAAGAAGGAAAGCTTGCCTTAAAAATCAAAAAACTATGCCCAAAACTAAACCTTCTTTTATGGGATCATAACCGAGATACGATGCTTAGAAGAGTATCTAACTACGAAGATGAAGCCCTTAAGATGTGCGCTGGATTTGCTTATCATTGGTATGATGGCAACAAGCATGAAGAATTAGCTAAAGTAAGGGAAAGACATAAAAATAAGCTTCTCCTTCAAACCGAAGCCTGTGTAGAACTTCTTCTCCTAGATAAAAAGGAAGACGAACTCATTGGAAGATATACATCATTTGAAAGATATTATCAGGATCATGTTAAAGATCTACTATATGGGTCAAACGGTTTTATTGATTGGAACATTCTCCTGGATGATAAAGGCGGTCCTAACCATGTAGGCAATTATTGCGAAGCCCCTATAATGCGAAAGGGAAATAAGATCTTCATCAATCCTTCATACTACGCTTTAAAACATCTAAGCAGAGTCGTAAAGAAAAACAAAACGTACATGGAAACGAATGAATTGCAGGATATACTCATTGCTTCAAGCGTTGATGAATTTGGGAAAATAGCCATAACCATGTCGAACAATCGTAAAAATAATGCGATAATCACTATTAATGAAATTGGTTTGAATTATCTTTTAGAACCAAAAGAAACAATTACTGTTTGGGAGGAGAACTAATGATAACGATTTATGACATTGCAATCAAAGCGGGAGTGTCTCCTTCGACAGTCTCTAAAGTTGTAAACAACTACAGCTCCATTCCTGAAGACACCAAGAAAAAAGTAAGAAAGGCGATGAGTGAGCTTAATTACATCCCTAACACAGGCGCAAAAGCTCTCTCCAAAGGCCATTCCTACAATGTGGGTGTTTTAGCCTATTTAAGAATGGATGTTTCCCCTTTTAAACATCCACTATTCACAGAAATTCTAGATTCCTTCCAACAAGAGATGAATGCAAAAAACTATGATCTTCTTTTCGTCTCCTCTAACGTTGCAGGACAAGAGGGCAGCTATTATGAGAATTGCGTTTCAAGAGATGTTGCTGGGGCTTTGCTTTTCGGCGACCTAAATTCCCCTGAAATCAGAGAGGTGATCGATAGTGAGATACCTTCTGTTGCCTTTGACTATATTGGCGATAAAATGTCTGGGGTTTCCATTGATAACTACGAAAAAATGAAAGAGCTAACTCTTCATTTAATCTCTTTAGGCCATAAAAATATCATCTTTATCCATGGCGAAGACTCTTTTGTCACAAGAGAAAGAATGAGGGGGTTCAAAGACGCTTTCAAGGAAAGAAACATCCCATTTAATGAACGTTCTTTTGTCCAAAGCGATTATCTAGACTATGCCAAAGTCAGAAGTCTAACACGCGATATTCTAAGAAGAATCGTTCCACCGACAGCTATCATGTTCCCCGATGATTTAAGTGCGGTCGAAGGAATGAAAACCCTCAAAGAAATGGGTTTATCTATCCCAGAGGATATTTCAATAACGGGATTTGATGGAACCATTTTCTCACAAATTGTCTGCCCTACTATCACAACGATAAAGCAAGACACGAAAGCAATCGGTCGAAGCCTTGCTGACGAATTAATCAGACAGATGGAGCATAAGAATTCCCCTAAACGCTTAATCAAAGTCGAAGCAAACTTCATTAAAGGAGAATCAACGGGTCCCCTTAAAAATATCAACGACACTTCAAAATGAAAAAGGATGTTCCTTATCTTATCAAGGGAACATCCTTATTTTTAAGGGCTCTCCAAAATCTAATGGGGATGGATTTTTCGTCACCCCCATCGATTTTTGGATAACCTAAATGCTTTCTCTCATTATTTCGCTTTCTCGTAATTTTATTATGTTTTTACGAGAATAATTATTTTAGTAGCACGTAATACGTGTTTTTGCCCTGGTCATATTTTTTGACTTTTCCATTCTTTATCAAGGCCGCTATCGCTTTTTCAACCGCACTGACGGAAATCGTCGGGCAAAGCTCTGCAATGTCAGATTTCGTAAGTTTTCCGATTTTAGCTTCGAATGCACTTTCGACAAGTTCCGTTGCCGTTTTCTTCTTGCCGACAAGGCTCAGTCTTTCTTCAAAATCGTTATATGCGGAATAAATCGTCATAAGCATATATTTTATGAAGGGAGTCGGATCGTCTTTCCCCTCATGCCAATTGATTTGACTGTCATATAATGCGTCGTAATACAGATCCTTATATTTTGCGATTTTGCTTTCAAGCGATATATACTTCCCAACAAAATATCCCGAGCGATACAAAAGCAACGTTGTCAGAAGTCTGCTCATCCTGCCATTGCCGTCACGGAAAGGGTGAATGCAAAGAAAATCGTGTATGAAGATAGGTATCAGCAAGAGCGGGTCCACGCGCCCATCTTCCATTGCTTCGTTGAATGTTTTGCAAAGATTTTCTATCGCTATCGGTGTTTCAAACGGATCAAGCGGCACAAACAAAACGGTCTTATTCCCTTTTTCGTCTATAGCGGAGATCTCATTCTGCGAGTTCTTGAAACAACCTCCGAAAGTCGCCTCAGTATTGTGGGAAAACAATATCTTGTGAAGTTGCAAAATATAGTTCGGAGTTATCGGAATATACTCAAAACTCTCATGAATTGTGGCAAGTGCGTCACGATATCCAGCAATCTCTTTTTCGTTTCGGTTTCTCGGTGCCGTCTTTTGTAAAATCAATTGCTTTAGCCTTGTTTCCGTTGTTCCGATACCCTCAATCGCATTGCTAGCTTCCGTGCTTTGAATCTTTGCAATTTCAACAAGCCTGTCAAGTTCCAATTTCTTTTGAGAAAGGTATAACTCTTGCCTGCCTTTCATCTCGTGAATTTTGACAAGGTAGCCGATGATTGCGTTATCCCATTTACAATTTGCAAGTTTTTTATAATCGAATTCTCTCATTTCTAACTCTTTTCTCGTATTTTATAGTGCTTTTTACGAGAATAGTCAATGAATTACGAGAATAAAATCGGTAAATCTTGCCAAAAGTTTTATATAAACAAAAACCTCTCAAATCATAAACTGAATCAAAAGCCTCTCCTTTATTTCTTTTTGCTCTATCAAGTGTCATGGATCTGATTGCTATCGTCGATGAAAAGAACTTCTCCAATCTTAATTATCACCTTTTCGTATGTATTAATTGCTCTAAGAGAGCAGAATATCAACTTGTAGGCAAAAGAGGCTCTGTAACTTTTAATGGGGATGGCAAAAATCGCTATCCCCATTCATCCCCATTAGATTTTGGAGAGCCTTTTTAAGAAGGGAAATTCTTATTTGTCGTTTGGATTTTGCTTGTATTCAGGAATATAGAAAGCGCGATTATCCATCGCGAAGACTTTTTCTGTCCATTCTCCTGGTTTAAGGTTTTCCTCCGCTTTCAAGATGATATTCATTTTGGCATCAAAATCATCGATAGAAGCAAGAACAAAAGCCTCTCTAGTTAATGGAGGAACGGGTGAGCCAAATTCAGGTTTACTATGGTGGGAAAGAATCATATGTTCTAATAACAATGGGGTTTCTCCATCGATATGTAATTCTTTAGCTGCCATACGGATCTCTGCGACCATAATGGAAATATGACCAATCAGTTTTCCTTCAAGGGTGTATTTTGTTGCAATAGGACCGGATAATTCCAATGTCTTTCCTAAGTCATGGATTAAAGCCCCTGCAATAACGAAATCAGGGTTGATTTCCGGATAAAGGGTGCAGACTTTTTCCGCCATGTCCGCCATCGAAATAGAGTGGTAAAGAAGACCTGAAGCAAAATTATGATGGTTTCTTACCGCGGCTGGATAAGAAACATAACAATCATGGTATTTTTGAATCAAATATTTGGTGATGGTTTTTAAATCCGAATCTTTTAAGGAGTCGATATAAGCATTAAGTTTTTCTTCTAAGACTTTTTCTGGAACAGGGGCAGTTGGCACAAAACGAGTCACATCAATTTGGTCTTGCTCAAGCTTCTTTCCCGAAAGAATTTTCATTTGAAGATGGTCACGATAATTGAGCACATCCCCTTCAATGGAAACAATATTTCCTGGTAAAAAGATATCTAAATCTTCTTCATTCACATCCCATTTCTTACCATCGATACTGCCAGTAGAATCTTGCAACGTTAAATTCAAATAGTTTTTCCCAGCCGTAGTCACGCATTTAGCGAAATTCACGATGAGGTATTGGCTGACGATATGATCGCCATCTTTTAAATCTTTAATCATCATATATATTTTCCTCCATTATTCCTTGAATATCTTCTTTGTTATATCCTCTTCGAAGAAGGCCTTCAAATAAATGTTGTCTATAAGCATATCCCGAATATTTCTTTTCGTAACGTTTTCTTAATAAAGAATAATCTCTTTCTAATCGTTTTCTTGATTCTTCTTTGTTTTCTCGGAAAGAAGAAACTGCCTCAAGACAAATTTCCATTGGGAAACCACGTCTAAGAAGAGAAGAAATGGCTTTTTCTCTTTTTTGTTTCAAAGGATACGTCTCTAGCCTTTTCTCCATTGATAAAGCGATGGCCTTGGCTTTCTCTTTTTCATTTTGGAAAGAAAGAGAATCCACGATATCTAAGGAAACTCTCTTCTTTTTCAAAAGATCGTCGCGAATACGGATAGAACCGTATCCTTGTTTCTCTTTTTCTTCTTTGTATTCTTTGGCGTATTCCTCATCGTTAAGCAGATGATTCATCCGTAAACGTTTCAAAATAGGATAATGGGTTTCTCCTTCAGGGAGTTTCTTTTTGATTTTCTCTTCGATTTCGTAGGAACTATAAGAACCTTTACTAAGAAGAGATAAGGCATATTCGTATATTCCTTCTAATTCTGATTCCTTTTTCATTCGAAGAAAAAGGGACGAACTAATTTCTTTGCCGACATAAAGAAGATAATCTGTGAAAGTATTCTCAGATAAAGTGAGTTTTTCTAAGCCAAAAGATACTTCAAAGGTCCTTTTCTTTTTGTTTTCCTTGATGCTTGTGACTATTTTCCCCATCTTACCAATTCCTCTGAATGGCTCTTTCATAGACTTTTTTAATACGTTCATAGAATTTATCGATGGAATAATCAGAAAGGCCGTTAAGTGCTTCTAAACGAATGCATTCTTTCTCTTTTTCAGGGAGAGAGATAATTCTATCCATCTTCTTGGCCATATCTTCTTCATCAAGGAAAAAGAAGCCATTCTTTCCATCATGAATAGTTCCTAGAAGGGTATCGTCATATCGAGCAAGAAGAAGAACGTTCGAGGCCATTGCTTCCATGAAAGTAAGACCCTGCGTCTCCGTAATAGAGGCACTCACAAAAAGATCCCCGATTTGATAATAGAGTGGGGTTTCCGTTGGTTTTACTGACCCAAAGAAAATAACGTGTTCTTCAATATGAAGTTCTTTAACAAGCTCTTTAAGCTCATTTAATGCAGGCCCTCCACCAACAATGGCAAATACCGTCTTTCTTTTTGGTGAGGAGGATAGATATCGGGCATATCCTTTTAAACAAACATCAATACTTTTTTCTTTAGCAACTCTTCCTAAAGAAAGAATGACAAACGTATCCGGGCTTATGCCAGCTGCTTTCTTAATCTCTTGAACTTTATTGAAATCGACGTTCTCTTTAGCAAATTTAGAGAAATCAATTCCCGTTGGAATGACATTAATATAGGAATCAACGCCAATAGAACGCATATATTCCATCGTTTTTATCGATGGAGTGATAAATTCTGTCGCTTCCGAGGATTTATAACGGACGTAGGAACGAACCGCTCCTTTTGCGATACGATCAAAATATCCTTTTGTCGCATAATAGGTGTAGTCCTCTAAAGCGGTATGGAAAGTATAGACAACCGGTATATGCAGTTGTTTAGCGATAAGGAAACCAAACTGACCAACCCCTGCATCGGTTTGAATATGAACGACATCCGGTTTAAATTCGGCGATAAGCTTCTTCCCTTTTGGAGAATATAAGCCAGCCAAACGATAATCGTAGATTTTCATACGAACCCCAGGAAGACGAAGGATATCTCCATCTAGATTCATTTCGTTGCCATAGAAATTGGTCGTGCAAACCATGATATTCTCCCCATGGTTTTTAAAAGCCTGGTAAAGAGTTCCTGCAGACGTAGAAACCCCGTTAATTTCCGGTGGAAAGGTGTCAGAAAAAATAATCGGTCTCATTCGTCTTTCCTCTTTTTCTTACTCGGCAAATTCGTCACGATATAATCATCCCCCGTTTCTTGCCCAAAATCTTTCATAAGGGCATTCGAAACGACTTTCTTTCTTATGGAGGAGCGAGAAAGTTGCCTTGTCTCAAACATGGTTTCCACAGAATGTCTTCTTTCTTCATAGGTGTCTAATTGAAGATTAACGAAAGTCTGACGGTTGGCGTAGGAATAATTTTCTCTCGGACGAGAATGGTATAAAGAAGCGACAAAGCCAGAAACAATTACCACAAGGTGGTAGGTCGCAACACGCCAAAGAATCTGGGCAGCAACAATATTCGATGAAGCATTTCTTGTAATTACCAAGGAACCGTTAATCACTGCTTGTGTTTCGACATAAAAGCCATTGAAAACAGCATTAAAGAAGAGTTCGGAAACACCCGCTGAACCTGGTAAAGGAATCAAACCCGTGATCATTTGGTGGAAGGCACTTCGGAAAGCGCAATCAAAAAACATGCGGATATCAAATCCTTCATTCGGTCCGAAAGCGCCTAAGGCAAGACCAGAAAAATAAGGGATGGAAAAACGAAGAACCAAAACCAAAAGAAGGCATAGATAAATAAAAACGGTGACAGGAATATTTGATTGAAGACGACGTAATTCTATTTTGAAGTTCTCTACTTGAACACGAAGGTTTTCTCTTGTTCTATCTGGGTTCTTTAAGATATGAATCTTTCCTAAGAAACCAACGATATAATGCATGATGAAGTTATGGAAATGATGGGAATAGCTCATCAAGAAAAGAACGACAATAACGCCTAAATTCAAAACAAAGCCAATAACGATAAGAGGAAGAAGAGTAACCGTTCCATCCCAGCCAAACAAATCAACATTAGGAATCTTAAATGAACCGATGGAAGAGATAGCGTTCCATTCGAAAATGATGGCAAGAACGTCAAAGGAAATTAACGCCATTTGATAAATAATAAACCACATGACCATAATCGAAGCGGCATTAGAAACTTCAATACCTTGCTTTTTCAAGGTATAGACTTGCATCACCTGTCCCCCTGAAGCACCAGGTGTGACGTTATTATAAAAAGCTCCGATAAAAGAATTCGCTAAACCTTGGTGAAAATAATAATGACGGGTATAAAGACGGCAGAAAACCACCATGACAAGTGCTTCGATGCAATAAGTTAGAATCATCACCAAAGCGATAACAGCCAAATAAAGCGGTGAGCAGGTGATTAAGGCGTTCCATATTTGTTTTGCGCCTAAAACAAAATCCCCTTCTCCAGCACCATAGAGAGAAATAAAGAGGGTGGCTATTGTTAAAACGGCCACTAAAGCAAAAGAAATCGCATAAGATTTCTTGGTCTTCTTTTTTTCTTTTGTTGTCTGAATGTTCTCGGCCATATCAAAATAGTTTCTAAGAAACTATCTTATTTTATCATTCTTCGAAAGAGAGGACACTAAGAAAGCAAGAAAGCGATATCATCTTCAGAGAGAGAAGAAATTGCATTTTCGCCAGAGCGAATCAATTCGTCATATAAAGTCTTTTTATATTGTTGAAGGAGAAGAACCTTCTCTTCAATGGAATCATGACAAATTAGTTTTAAAACGGTAACAGGACGTTTTTGACCGATACGGTAGGCTCGGTCTGTCGCTTGCTCTTCCGAAGCGATATTCCACCATGGATCAAGATGAATGACGACATCGGCACCCGCTAAATTAAGACCCGTCCCCCCTGCTTTTAAAGAAACGAGCATCACAGACACGTCTTTTTCTTTGTTGAATTTATTAGACAATTCGAGTCGTTTTTTAGCATCCACTTCTCCATAAATATAATAAGAAGCAATGCCTTCATCTTTTAAAAGGTCACGAAGGTTGTCTAATACCTTCGTAAAGGAAGAGAAAATCAAAAGCTTATGGCCATTGGAAATGCTCTTTTCCGCATATTCCGTAACATAGGAGAATTTCGTCGACATGCCTTTAATATTTTCAAAGAATGAGGATGGATTAACGCAGATTTCTCGGAGAGAAGTTAACACAGGTAGGAAAGAGAAGGAGGAGAAACGATCATGGTTCTCGGCGATGTTTTCTTTACTCTTTTGTAATTCTTTCTTGGCTTTTTCTAAAACAGATGAATAAAGGATCCTCGATTCTTCATCCATTGTTAAAGTAACCACCTCCGTCACTTTTTGTGGTAATTCCTTTAGAACCTCTTTCTTCGTTCTTCTGAGCAAGAATGGCGTAATTCTTTTTCTTAAAGAGGAACGTGCCTCTTCTTGATTCCCCGCCAGAATATAACGTTGTTTGAAAATACCATATGTATTCAAGTAATTTGGCATCAAGAAATCGAAAATCGACCATAGGTCCCCCATGGAATTCTCAATTGGAGTTCCCGTTAAAGCAAAACGAGTGTAAGAAGATATGTTACGGACCGCTTTCGATTTAAGAGCAGAATAGTTCTTAATCAATTGGGCTTCATCGGTGATAAGCGTATCGAAATGATGAGGAAGATAGCTTGATAAATCATTTCTTAATGAATCATAAGAGGTAATGTATATGACCTTTTCATCTTTCTTTATGGAGGAGATGATTTCTAATCTCTTGTCTCTTGAACCGTCAATCACAATGACTTTTGTTTCTTTATCCCAAGTATGGAACTCTTTTTCCCAGTTATAGATAACGCTTTTTGGCGCAATGATCAGAGATGGTTCGTTTTTCTTTAAAGCAGATAAGAAGGCTATGGTCTCTAATGTTTTTCCTAATCCCATATCGTCTGCAAGAATGCCACCAAGATGATTTTCATAGAGACAATCTAACCATTGAACCGCAATTCTTTGATAAGGGCGAAGGACTTTCTCAATAGAAGGTTTTAGTTCCACTTTGTTTTCTTTAAAGTTCTTTAAGGAAAGGAAGGCTTCTTTTAAGGAAGAGTCTTTCTCTAGTTTAATCTGGCCATCCCCGTATTCATTTTCGAGGCGGAAAGCTTCAGAGAAAGCCATGTTCTCTTTACCAAAAGAGCGGTCTAGTTTCTCTTTTTGCTTGATTTCGTTTAATTCTTGTATCTTTGGATCATCAAGGAGAATGATATTTTCTCCTAAAAGAAGATAGGTTTTTTTCTTACGATAGGCTTCGAGTATCAATGAAAGTTGCTCGGAAGAGAAATTCTTCGATTTCACATTCAAAGAAAGCCAATCTTCATGACGTTCAATATGCAAAGATATGGCACCCATATGGGTGATTTTGCTTCGAGATAGCTTCTTTGAGAGAAAGATTTTCGCTTTCTTTTTCAAGGAAGAAAGATCGCTTTGAAGGAACTTCAAGGCTTCTTTTTGATTATCTTGGATACCCTCTTCTTTCCCACCAAGGTTTTCTAATTCGGCCAAGTAAAGAGCAATCTCACTTCCAAAGGAAACGTTAAGCACTGCTTCTTCTTTCTTCACTTTTCTTTCACAAAGAAGATAGACCGTTTTAAAAGAAAGGGAACCATTATCCGATATATCCACATATAGATTGATTTGAAAACGATCTGCTATATCCTCGTTTTTCAAAGAAGAAGAAAGAACCATTTTCTTTTTAAGGATGTCGTTTACTAAAGACGCGTCCTTTAAACCATGTTTTAAGAAGAAAGCAAAGACCTTTTTAGATGTTAAATTTGCAAAACGATAAAGGGTGACAACATAGGAGTAATCATCAAAATAAAGAAGACCATTATGCAATAGCAAAGAATGACAACGTTTATATTCCTCAATGGGCGGAATTAACTCCACGTCTCCGTTATTTTTATAACGGAAACCCGCTTTAAGAGAATCCTTCATCACATAATAGCTTTCCCCATTAAGATAGAGGTTCTCCCCTAAAAGGATTTCCACCATATCCCCAAATTCTTCCTCATCTAGAAGAATCTCACTCGAAAAAGAATCGTTTTTCCCACGCGTTAATGCGACAAGGTATCCTAAGATTCTTTGTCCCTTTTCTAAGAAGAAACGATGTTCTAAAGAATATAGCGAAGCATGGTAGAAATACGCTCCTTCTTCAGAATATTTCTCTAAGAAAGGAATAATGGGCGAGATAGGTATTTTCTTTTCTTCCCCATCCCACATCTCCAAAGAAAGCGCATATCTCCCCTCTTTTTGTTGGAAACGGGTAATAAGTTCCCATTTTCCACTCGAAGGTTCATTTAAAGGAAGAGGGCTATCCCCGCCTTTTTCATCGAAAAGAGAGAGGAATTCTTGGCGGAGTTTGCTACGTTCAAGCTGTTCTTTTTCTTCTAAGGATGGGGCTTCCTTAAGAAGAGGAAGAATACTTAAATAACGTTTCTTAAGCGTTTCTATATCCAATTCATTCTCGAGTTGAAAAAGATAAACGTAAAGAGCCATTTGATAGATGTCTGGCTCCTCTTCTAAAAGAAGACCATTCGAAGAGACTTCTATCTCAATGAAAGTGTTTCTCGGAAGAAAAGAATAATCACTCCAATAAGCGTTATAAATTAAGCATTCCTTCGTTTGGTTATATTGGAAACAGAGATGATATTTCCCTTTTTCAAGATCGTTTAAAACATCTTTTACCCCATAGAAGGTTAGATAATCCTTCACCCTCTCTACCCCTTTTTCTTTGTTTCTTCTTAAAAACATGGGGACACTCCTTCATAGGGATAAAAAGAGATACGTCCTAGAAGATGATTTCTTTCAAGAAGATAGAGCCATATTCCTTTCCAATAGGATTCAGATATGTCTTCTTTGACTTCATTGGACAATAGATAATAAGAAAGAGAATCGTCTTGATAGAAATCCAGGAAAAGAAGATAGAAGAAATATTCTTTGTTTCTCTTCTTTTTCTTAAACTCCATCTCTAGTCTTCGATGAGACATCTGAACAAGATGAGAAATCTCTTTCTTTTCTTTTAAGAAATCCTTGAGAAGAAAGATATCTTTTGGAGAGAGAAGGGCGTAAGAGAAATCTTCATAAAGATCAGGGAAATATTCTTTCCCGTCGATAAGAAGAGCAGCATTTTTGAATTTCTTATAACGAATAATATTCTCTAGCTCATAAGAAACGCGAAGGAATTCTGAAGGAGAAAACATCTTGCGGTAACGAAGGTAGGAGGATAAATCCTCAGACTTCTTAAGAATGGAAAGAGCAAGTTCTCTTGCATCATTCGTTAGACCCATCTTTTGAAGGAAAATGAAATCCTCTTCGCGGAGGGATTCTTCCCCTCCCCTAACGAAAAGAAGCTTTAAAAGGAAAGAGACATCATTCCCATCTCTTTCTTCTTTATAGAAATTGATGGCGTTACGTAGGTCTTTTTCCAGTAAAAGACGAGGAGACTTCTTTGCTAAAAGAAGAACGAATTCAGGCAATAATTTATGAGGAAGATTCTTTCCTGAAAGGCAAACGAGGCAATTCTTAGCTTGTGCTTCATTAGAGATATCTCCACGCACTAGGTAACGTTGAATGAAAGAGGACGTTCTTTCTTCTTTTAGAAGAGAAGTTAGGAAACGAAGACTGCCCTCTAAATCATCTTTTAAAGATAATAGAACGCCTTGAATAATTTCTTCTAAATAAGCGTCATTCCATTTCTTTTTCTCTTCGAATAAAGAGATACGTTCCACGATATTTCCATTCTCAAAGAAAGGAAGGACTTTTGCCATGTTGGTAAGATAAAGAATAATCAGTTTCTTTCTCTCTTCCTCGTTTAATTGGCTAGAAAAGCCATTTATCTTGTAAGGAAGGCCTTTAAATTCTTCTAAAGATTCTGAAAAAGAAACGGAACGGATTTTGGAAAGAAGCTCCGCATAGATATTTTGATATTTCTTTTTATCTTCTTCGTTTGCCATGTATGCTAAAGCAACAACATGCTTACAAAGATGGGGATAAGGGCAAGAACAGTGATAAGAAAATGACCCATCGTCATTTAAACGTAAGGAGGCGTGATATTTTTCTTTTCCTTCGATGTTTGCGGAACATTCCCCATTTACGTATTGAAAATCTTTCACTTTGCCTTCTTGAAAATATTCTTTACCTCTTTGGAGGATAGTAGAAGGCAGATTGTCTAAAATCGAAAGATAGTTTTTCACATCAATATACTAGCAAAAAGAGGCTAGGAAGAGTAGATGTCATCATTTATCAAAGGCATTCCTTTATGAATTGCCATCGCCCTTCATCGTTCTTCTAGAAAGAACCAATGATTATGTTTTTAGTCTCTATCAATCATTTTAAACGGGACAGTTTCTCCCGCGGAATTAAAAAGATCGTCTCTAACGAAAGAGAGATATAAACAATCTTTCGTTGTTTGATACGTTCCTCCCCCTCTTTTTGCGTAGTCTCTTTTCAAATAGAAAGTGTTGTCTTCATTCAAGATGAGGGTAAATTTTCCATCGAGTAAGACGCCAATTTTATCAAGATAGAAACGAAAGTTAAGGTCTTTGTTTTCAAAGAGGACGTTCGTGCAATATCTAGCATCAATCTCTTCGTCAGAAAGATCTTTTTCTTTAGAAATCGTGGAAGTCCAATTGGCAAGCTCAGGCAAGACGTTCATATACCCGTTGAGATGATCGCGGGATATGATTATTTCATTTCTTGTAAGGGTGAAGCCATGGTTTTTAGGAAATTCGATGGAAAAAGAAAGCAAGATATCCTCCCCCGCTCTCGCCCATAGTCCGTATCCATTCCGGTTAAATCCCCATTCAAATATTTCATATTTATTGTCGATTTTTAATTTGCCAAAACCGGATTTCTTATTAAGCTGGCATTCTAAAATCATGACGTCATCTTCCGAAACATATCTACTAAAGGAATTAAAGAAAGTGATAGGACTTTTAGAGCATGAGCAAAGAGAAAAAGGTAAGAATATAAACAACAAAGGGAGAGTTTTTATTCTTCTTAAGCTCATTGTTTTTCTCTCCCAAGGCAAGCAAAGATATATCGTTCCTTTTTCGTCTCACTTATCATCTTCTTAAGCATAATAAGGTTCCACAAAGCAAAAAAACGCCTTCGATGTTTTCATATGGTTATTCCCTTTACAATCTTATGATACATAGAGGATAAATCATTTCAACGATTATTTTTCAAAGAATTAACAAACTTGCAAAGCCAAAATCTTTCCAAAGAATAGGATCATTTATCAAAATAGCTTATTTTGTCTTTCCATAAGCGAGTACGCCAATATTTATAAGCAGAATCTGCATAAGGTGCGTTCGCAGAGATAAATAATTCTTCCTTTTCTACTTGGAAAGATGAGTTTTTAATCGGGGAAATAGAGAAACTGGTAGGGAGAGAATTCTTACCGATTGTGACGTTCATTTTTCCTGAAGCGTACGTCCAAAGGAAAGGCTCATATTCTTCTTTGACAAATATTTTTCCTTTGCCCGCCCTATCTTTTCCTTCTACATAGAAAACGATCATTCCATCATCACTAATCCATTTTGTATTCGTTCCTAGTAGTTCTTCGACTTTAACGGTTTCATTCGTGGGCAAATTACAGGAAAAAAGCAAAAGAAGAGGGACAAAAACAATACTGAGCAGTCTTTTGATTTTCATAAGACTTCCTCCAAGAAAAAAGGAATATTTCTTCCTTTCGCATCAAAAAGTTCGTCTTCCTTAAAATCAAGATAAAGAAACTTTCTTGATACTTCATAATGTCCTCTTGTTTCTTCCTGATGACCTTTTCTAGAAATAAGAAAAGATTTCTCATCCCCAAAAGACAGAAGGTATCCCCCACTTACATAAGCTTCTTCTTTTTCTGAGTATTTAAAGAATAAATAAAAGATATACGAGTTTCTAAATCCAACAAAAATAAACTTATTCACATCGATTTCTTCATCAGATAGCTCTTTTTCTTTTGAAATGGAGGAAGAGTAGCCAATGAAGTCGGTTTTTACTTCTATATCCGTTATATCTACTGCTGTAGCTAGAATCTTCTCTTGGGAATAGGTTCCATCATTCTTTTTTATAGAATGCAATTCAAGAAAAATCCTCTCTCCGTTTTCTAAATCTAAGCAGATGCCGTAGTTAGGTTTGTATCTACTCCAAACAAAGTTTAGATTTTCGTTATTTAATTTAACCATCCCTTTGCCAGATTTGTCTGAGAATTGCACGTTAAAAGTAAGTATCCCATCATCTGATCGGTATTGAGAGAAAGGTTCAAAAAAAGCGTAAGGGTTCATCTCTTGAGAGGAACAGGAGCTAAGGAAAAAACCAGTGGAAAGAAAAGCCAAATTAAGAATCTTGCTTAACCGTTTCATTAGATTTCTCATTTTATCGTCACCTCAAATGCAATTCTCTTACCAGTTAAAGAAAAAAGAGGGTCCTTCTTAAAAGTAAGGTAAAGGCGTTCTTTTGTATTTGAATAGTTCCCCGTAGAAACTGCCGAATAGCCTTTTCGTTTTAAAAGAAAGCTCTTATCTTCGTTTAAAATGGAAACATAGGTTCCGTCCGAGAATTCTCCGATAGTATCTTTGGAAGCTAACTTTAGCCCTAGTTTCTTGTTCGTAAAGTAGACATCTACGAAGTAACGAGCGTCAATTTCTTCTTCCGTTAAGCTTCTTTCTTTCAATATTGTCGAGGACCAATTTAGGAGAGGAAGCAGTCGTACGTCTTTATCGGAAGTCCTGCCATTTCCGATGGATATTCTATCTTTGGAATAAGTCTCACCTACATTGACGAAGTCTAAATGGAATGTAATATAGTCTCCATCATCAAATTGGAGCGCCAGTAAATATTCACTTCGATCCTTACTCCATCGTATGTTCTCATATTCGTCCCCAAGTTTCACTTTTCCATATCCTGAAATAATAGAGGCTTCACAATCAAGAATCAGCACGCCATCCTCCGTTTTGTATCTTGTGAAGGTTTCAAGCAAACTAATAGGAGTAGTGGCGCATGAAGAAAGGGAGAAAGGAAGGCAGCAAGTGCCCATTAAGAAACGAATGACGCTTTTTCTCATGATTCTTCCGCCTTCTTCCAAACATAGCCATAAATATATTGAGTTCCCTCACCAAAAGGTTTTTCCCAATTTAATGATATCAATGGAAATATAGCTGCCTTCGTTTCTTTGTTACCATAATTATAAACGGAGAGTTGAAAAGAAGAGCTCTTCTCCACGTAAACAGTGTGAGCCCCTTGAAGAACATCAGGCTTTCCATCATTATTGAGTTCATTCCAAAAAGTAATCACTCCTTGACTATAATCGATAACGTTATTAATAAAATCTTCCAAGTTTAGGCAATCAATTTGTGTATATTGGTTCCCGAGAAAGAAACGAACCACTTGCGACAAGTCCCCAAGATTTCTTAAATAATCATCTACAAAATGCAAGATAAGATTCGCTGCAACAAAAGTCGCCCTTAAAGAAACTAAAATAGTTTCAACGACAAGCCCCGCAAGCGCAGGACATGTCCCAATCATAAAACAAACCCACCAAGGTTCTTCAATTATCTTCTTAATCATGTTTTCATAAATGATCTGGGCAACCTGAAGCATAACCGTTTCAACCAATGAAGCAAGCACGCTTTCGTAAAGAATTTTTGCGCCAATACGAACTTCATCGATAATTTCTTTGTTAATTGGATTTACGCCAAATGCACCCAACACAAGATCGGCATTACACAGTTGAGTCAAAGCGATAATCGATGCTAAATCAGGTTTAGCCCCCGACTGGAAAAGCATGTTATAGATGGCGATAATGCCGCAACCATTATTTTTAAAATTCCCTCGCCCCGCCTGAAAGCCTTCGGATTTTGTGTAATTGATCCCAAAGACCCATTCATCAAAGTCATTTGTTCCTTGGCCATTAATCGGGCCTTCTGGCTGATATTTCGCTGTTTTATTCATAACATAGTCAGCTAATATCATTTTTAGTTTAAGAGAATAAAGAAAGAAATTAATCGGGCCGTCGATGATAATGTCTGGAACATCAACCACGATTTTAGCTATTCCCTGAACATCATCGAAATTCGCTAATTCAGAAACGATTTTCATTAAAGGATATACTACCGGCTCCGTTGGAATCCTAGTGTCGGGTTTTGTTATTGTAATCGGTATAGACGCAAATTCAAATTGCTCCGTACTTTCAGAATAAACCGATCGGATTCCATCAGCTTCGAGAAGAACGTCTTTTTCTCCCTTAGAGTTGATAAACGGATATCCGTAATAAGTTTTTCCTTCGGAATCGATGGCGACCAAATCTAGCATTTTTATGTATTTGAAGGAATATTCCGTTGCCTCTCCAGACGAGCAGGCAGCGACGTTTCCCTGATTTCCCGGGCGTAGGCGAACGGAGTAGTTAATCTCCGAGTCGGAGACGCTGAGATCAGGATGGTCAAGAGACATCAGATATTTCCTCGACCTGTCCTGCTTTTGGGCAATGGAAAGCTCCTCCTTTACATCCCCTATCGTCTCGTTTGGCCTAATAAGGCTCAAAGGAAAGACGAGAAGACTCAATAAAGCAAAAAACGCCTTTGATGTTTTCATATGGTTGTCCCCTTTACAATCTTATGATACATAGGGGATAAATCATTTCAACGATTATTTTTCAAAGGAAAAGCAAGAGTAGAGAAAGAAGCCTCCTTCAAGGAGATTAAGATGGGAGGAGACTTCCTCTATGCAATCAAGCGTTTGAAGATGATGGAGAATATTCTCTTTCTCTTTGATCGAGGCTTTTCTTAGTTCTAGGTATCTTCCTTTGATGTTTCTATGTTCTAGATAATCTTTTTCTTTTATGAATGGATTCTCTAATAACAAAGAAAGGGTTTCTCTTTCTAAGAGGGTGAAGAAATGACGTACGTCTCCTTCTTTTTGAAAGGATTTAGAGCACTCTTTCCTTAGGGAAGTTAACCCATATCTCTTTATAAGCAGAGCATAATCGTATACCCCTGCCCCATAAAGGCTATTTGGGTAGCCATAAACCAATTCTTGCTTACCATAGTTAGGAAGATAAGATAAAAGAAAGGCTAGATAGAGATTCCTTTGAAGGACCTCTTCAAAAGAAGGATGAGTTTCAAAGAAAACGAAAAGATCTTCTGCATGAGCGATAAGAGGATCGTTTAGGTCTTTATATCTCTCGTTGTCCTTAAGATGAACTTTTGCAAGAGAACGGAAATAAAGAAACTCTATAGCCAAAGGAAAAGAAGGCAAGAGCTTTTCTAAGGATGAAATGCTTCTTTGATAGTTAGGATTCTTATAGGCCAAGGTAGCCTTTGCCAAAAAAGAATCGTCGCCTTTTTGAACAATCTTCCTTAATTCTTCATAGGAAAGAAAGGAAAACGGATTCACATTCATATCTCAAAGGCTTCTTTTTAGCAAAGGCTACATTTCAAAGAATGAGACATGCTAATCCCCACCTAGCACACCTGAATTCGACCTATTATGGAAAGGGAAAGAAAAAGATGTAAAGTATTAAAATGCTTGTTTTTATTAGTTCTTATCGTATGTTTTTAGTTTTTGTAAAGAAAGCAAAACCCTTTTCCTTCTCTTTCCGTCAAAGGCTTCTGGAAGAAAGGAAAGCTCTTCCTATCTCATTTTTCTTTTTAACGACTTAAATATCATTTTTTGATATTCTTATGAATGAATATGTTCTCTTAAAAAAGATAGAGAGAAGCCATTTCATACACTGTACGAAATCTATTGGATGAAAAAACCGGGTCGAAGCCCGGCTCTTATCTTCCTTATAAAGAAGGATTACGAAAGTTTCTTTCCTTCGAGTTTGTATCTCCAATAGTCGATGCAATCTCTTACGGTTTGCTCATACTCGTAAGTCTCTTTCCAGCCAAGGGCTTTCATCTTATCGCAATTGCCGGCATAGAGTTTTTCATCGGCTGGGCGAAGAAGCTTTGGATCTAAAACAAGTTCATATTTCACACCCATGATTTTTTCGATACATTCCACAACATGGGACATCTTAAAGATATGGGAGGAACAAATATTGTAGGCTTCACCTGAAACGCCTTTGCGGGAAAGAATTTCCAAGGCAACACAAACATCGCGAGCATCAATAATGGCTCTTAAAGCAGAAAGGTTTCCTACAACCAAATGGTTATCCCCTTTCATCTCTAATTCCACTGCACGCTTAGTGAAGTCGCCAGTAATGTCTTGAATCTTACGAGGGCCTGTACAATTAAAAAGACGAACTCTCGCATTCTTGATGCCAAAGTTTCTAAAGTATTGGAAACAAGTAAGATCTTCTGCAGCCTTGGATACACCATAAGGATGGAGAGGGAGCAAAGCGCAATCTTCTTTTGGAAGATTATCTGGAGAGTAGGAAAGAAGAGCTTCACCATAGATAGCGCTAGAAGAGATAGCCACTACCATAGGATCGTATTCAGGATGGTCTTTCTTTGCTGCTTTAATGGCTTCAAAAAGGCCAACCGTCCCTTTTACATTCACGTCCATCGTATAATATGGGTCTTCCCAGGATTCGGTAGGACGAGATTGAGCAGCAAGATGGAAAATCTTGTCTGGAAGATATTCGTTGATGAACTTCTTCATCTTTTCATGATCGCGAACATCTAATTCAAAAAGGTCCACTCCTTCTTTGTTGATATCGTTTAAATCCACTGTTGGGGTGTAATAAGAACCTTTGACTTCATATCCTAATTTATGAAGATATTCGACAAGGTGGCTTCCAATGATTCCACCAGCACCAGTTACATAAGCTTTGACCATAATTAAACCTCTAAAAAGATTATAGGCATTTTCTTCTTTCTTATTAAGAGCACGAAGTCAAATAAAAACGCCAAGTTCCTATCCTTGGCATTTCATTTATTATCTTCGTTATTTTTTATGATAAGGGAGGCCGATATTCCAAGCCTTTCCTACAGGTTTCCCTATTTCGTAGTAAGTAGAATCAATTTGAGAGAAAAGGATAGCGTGGAGTTTAGAGACATCTACTTTACCTTTCGTATCAAGTACAGACTCATCAGCCAAAACATTCACAATTTCACCATAGGCAAAGAAGTTACCATCTTCATCATGTCTTAAGGCATGAAGTTTGCATTCAATAGTAAGAGGATATTCTTCAATAATAGGCGCATCTACATGTTTGGATTTACTTGCGTGAAGACCACTTCTTTCGAATTTATCTAGAACCGTATTCCCAGAATCGATGCCAAAATAATCCGCTTCAGGGGCATGTTCTTTTGTAGCAATGGAAATAGTGAAGTCTTTCCCTAATTTTAAGTTCTTAACGGTCTTATGATCTTCACTAAGGCAACAAAGGACCATGTTATTGTCTACCAATGTTCCCCATGCCATGTTCATGACGTCTACTTTGTTGTTTTCATCGTATGTGGCAATCAAAGCGACAGGCATTGGGAAGAGATATGGTTTAACTCCTAAGTCTTTTTTCATATATATGTATATCTCCTTATTATTCTTTCGCTAAATGTTCAATGAGCTCTAAGCTTTCCTCATCGTTATGGAAGAGAACGCCATGCATCCCCGCTTGAAGGGAAGCGTCAATGTTGGTTGGATTATCATCAATAAAGATAGCATCGTTAGGTGAGAGTTTCTCCTCTTTAAGAAGGTGACGGAATATCTCCAAAGAAGGTTTGGCTTTCTTTATCTCATAAGAAAGATATAGGTGATCAAAAAGATCGGATATGCCAAATCTATTCAATAAATAAGGGACGATCGTATCACAGGTATTAGAAAGAAGGAGGATACGATATCCTTCGTTTTTAAGTTTTTTAAGAAGATCGATATATTCCGTATGTGGAGCGGGTCTATCAAGAAATTCTTTTCTTAATAGTTCTTTATCAAACCCGAAGTCCTTGTGGACATTCTCCACAATGTCTTCGAAGGTGATCTCTCCCCTATCTCCAGGATGGAAATATTTATCCGTTAAGAGGTTATAACCTTGTGAGGCAACGTATTTCTTGAAGAAAACAGGCACGTCTTCATCACTTATCACGCCAAAGAAATCTGAAATAATGACTTTTTTCATAACGGATGTAGTATAGCATTCCTCTAAAATCTTAGAAAGAAAGTCGTTTTTTCTTATTTTTTCTTTCCCTTTGGACGCTTATAATAACCTCACTGCGCCTGTGGTGGAATGGTAGACACGTTAGACTTAGGAACCTGCTAATTACAGGATTTCCAAAGCGCAAAACCTCCGTATTTATCGAAAGATTTCCATAAAGTGCGGACAAAAGAGGACTGCGGACAAAGCCGAAAATCGAAATTTTCCCAAGATTTTCCCTGAAAAAGGTTAAATGCGGACGGAAATAAAGGTATAATCAAGAGGCTGTGCGGACGAAGTCTAAAACTTACGTTGCGGACCAATGCGGACGGCAGAGAAAGGTGCGGACATCACCTGAGGCGAAAGCTTCGAAACGTCCGAGGAATATCAACGTCCTGGTGGCGAAATCGGTACACGCGATAGATTTAGGATCTATTGGAGAACTCCATGCAGGTTCAAGTCCTGTCCAGGACACCACGATTGAAACACGCCTTCGATTCCTAGAAAGGGTATCGGAGGTTTTTCTTTATCTCCGATTTGGTGAAGTATGGATCCGAATTTTAAGCCTTATAGAACAGGCATGATGACCGTCTTAGAACGTTATCCCTGTGGAAAAGGGAATGGTAAATCGAAAGGTCGTATGTTTGTCTACTACTTATGCAAATGCGACTGTGGAAAGGAATTCATCGTCGGAGGCGATGAACTATCCAAGCATCCTTATTCCTGCGGATGTACTCCCAAACCCAAAAGGTCGGAAACAGGAAGACCCAATGACTGGGCGCTTGGCTACGACAAAGACAAACATACCATGGCATGCATGACCAAGAAAGAGCGAGCAGTCTACATCACGTCAAAAAGCGGCGTTTCTGGCGTTAGATGGGTTAAGCAAAGAAACAGATGGGTGGCAAGAATCACCTATTGTAAAAAGGAATATTTCCTCGGCTATTTCAAAACGAAAGAGGATGCCATCAAAGCTAGAATTGAAGGGGAGAAGAAATACTTCGGACGGTAATCATCATTAAGACTTTCTTGCAGTTAATGTCACTTTATTTGAAATAATTGGGTCTGCTTTTCCTTTGATGGTTATTACAAGCCAGACATCTATCTTATTGTCATGAAGGACGTTGCCATTTTCCTTCGTTGTAAATGTACATGAGTTAACCGCTAAATCGGAGAAAGTTCCATCCTCACTTACATTCGTTCTTTGTCGCTGTTGTTTCCATTCGAATTTCACAACATTTCTAAAATCAAAATCAGCAGGTTCAAATGAAGTGAGAACAAGATGGAAAGTTTGTGCTTTCTTTTTACCACTCATATAAACTTTATCTTTTTCATCAATCACAATAGATGTTAATTCTGATACATTTTCTTTTGACCAAAATGAATTACCTTCAGGAGATGTATAATTTCCAGCAGTAAAATTGTCAGCATTAGCAGCTTTACCAATATAACCTTTTGCGTACACAGTATCTGAGAAAGTTTCAGTATATGTTGCAAGTTTCTTTACATTACCAACAATATCTTCGTAATTTTTATTTCCTTTTAAAAACTCAAGAATTTTATAAGACCCCGTCAGACCGATTTTTTGAATAATGGTTGAGGCATCCGTGGTAAATCCACCAATTCCTTCGTGAGTTTGAACAGACAATGAATCTGTACTTATGGATAAAGAAGACGACTGAGATGATACATTAACGAATCCACCGAAAGAGCAACCTGTTATAGATGAATTTTCAGAGTTGTTTAATGTAAAGGATGAAGCCTTTTGATTTTTAGCATACGGAAAATGTCCAGAATCTTTTTTATCATCCATTCCTTCGTTGTAGAAAACACAATCCGAATTTATTGCAAGAGTAGAATTTTTTACAGAAAGTGCAGATCCAGGAAGAAACTTCATCTTTGTTCCAAAAGTGTAAGTTCCGTTTTCGAGTGAAATATCGTATTTCCAAGATACTGGAAAAAGAACATCTTTAGTACTGATTGGAACTTTTCCTTTGCCCACGGAAACCAGCATATTCAAACTTCCGGAATTTGCGCCACCTGTAATATTCATCTTATATCTGCCAGAAGGATTCTCATTTCCAGACGAATCGAAAGTACGGCCTGTCCCCCAATCATTTACTGTGGTTCCTTTAATTTGACTTCCAGATGATGTCGCGTATTTAGGACTATATCTAACCGAAAGAATAGAATTTGAATTCAAATTAATAATTGCTTCACTTGAGCCAATCACTTTAGGGCTACATCTATTATGTGCTGCTGGAAGATCCAAAACCGAATTTTTCATGGCACTGGTGTATAAATCTGCCCATCCATATAATTCTGATTTTCCATTATTGATAAATGTCGTCTGTAAATTAGGCATTTCGAAGCCATTAAACGGGCAGATGTTCCCAGCCAAATAATTGCCTACTGTACTACTTCCACCGCCATAATCATCCACAACAAAAGGTGAATAGGTTTTAGCCCCATTTAAATTATAGCAACGGCTTCTATTATCCTCGCGTTTATATTCGCCATTAACATCAACAGATTTAAGATACCCTCTTAAATCTAAAGTGCCATTATTTGATAGCGTCGCGTTTGGATATAGTTGTATCTCAGAATACTTTCCAGAAGTATGGCCAGAGAGTCCACTCCCACAAGTACCAAGAACAGCATCAACGACAAGGCTAGCATTGGAATTAATCGTGCAGCTCTTCTTGATTTTTAATATGCTTTCCCGATTTGTGGTTGGTGAACTCGCATCAGCGAATCCAGCACCCGATTCGCTATCCGTTATAGGATAAAAGCCATACATAGAATCATTTTTGTCAGAAACAATCTTATAATCCGATGTTTTTGTTGTTGGAACAAAAACAGTTACATAATTCGGAATGATCAAATTCGTTATAGTGATAGTCGAATTCGGTATAACAATTATCGTTTCACGATTGTTTGATGTAGCAGTATTCGATGCTACTGAAATTGCCTTTTCAAGGCTTGTGTATTTGACAGATGTAGATTCGATATAACAGACCGCTTTTTCAGTCGAGGGATTAAAAACAATCCCATGCTTTTCACTCTTTTCGTTTATTATCCACGATCCGAAAGCGAGAGATGGCAAGGAAAATAACAATAAAGCGGAAAAAAGCTTTGCTTTATTCATACAGGAATCTCCATGCCAACTTTATAGGAAAAATAAAATCTATGCAGGCTTCCAAGATTATCGTAAATATTAGTTTTGAAATTAAAATTTTCGGTTCCTGTTTTAGGAAAAGAAACTGAATAAACGACATAGAATGACAAATAAGAGCCACTCAAATAAGCATCAATATTTGCATTATTCGAAAAATTAAATGGTAGTTTAAGTTCTTTATTGGCACCTGTAATAGAGCCACTATATTGAACGCAATCTAAAGATTCCAAAGAAGATGTATTACTATCTACCAAAGACGAATTTGAAAGATAAACCTTGGCAGAAGTAATATCACATGAAGAAAAAAAATCTAAGGACTTATTCGAATCTACTAAAGTAGTGGAAATAATAAAAGGCCATTCTTCTTTCCAATGTTCTTTTAAGGGTGTTCTATCCAAAACATTAATTTGAAATGGGATGCATAGATTACCATGATTAACAATTGTTTGGTCCTCTATAATGCCATCGCTGCAATATGAAAAAAGTGATGTTTCACCCTGAAAGTCAAAATAAGAATTTAAATCAACCAAATCGTCAACAGTAACTTTAATCTCGGCATCGGCACTAATCGCACCGCCGATAGTCCACGAAGCGAAGCCAATAGAAATCAGAGAGATATTACTTAGAAATAGTAACCCCCCCCCGCAAATCCTAGATGAAATTCTCTTCAATTTATTCTTTTTCATGTCAGTCCGTTATTTATGACAAAAGTTTACCACATGTCCATCAAAAAGTAAAATTTCATTGATGCCATCTAGCTTTTTGTGATTGTAACTAGACACAGATTAAAGAAAAGCCCCACAGATTGTGAGGCTGAATGCTAGGACATCTCCTTCTTGTCGTCCTTATCGTTGTCTAGTGCTGAAGAAAGTGCCTTAAGGGTAGTGCCTTTCTTCATGTCGTCATAATGGGCATAGACCTGCTCCGTGGTAAGAAGGTTGGAATGGCCGAGCCATTTCGAGATGTCTTCCATCGGAACTCCCTGATGGCGGAGAAGAGTTGCACAGCTATGACGGAGATCATGGAATCGGATATGGGGCATGTTGTTATCATCCAAAAGTCGTTTGAAACATGCCGTAACCCAGTTCGGTCTTACCAAATCCCCGTTTTCGAAGACATAGATGTAGTCATCGAATTCGTGGTTGTATCGGTTTCCGAAGAGAAGTTTCATCTTCTCCTGGCGTTGCTTCATCTTGAGAAGCATATCGACCGTTGCGTCACTGAGAGGAAGGGTACGGAACGAGCTCTTGTTCTTGGTCGTGTCCTTGAGGAAGAGCTGATACTCCTTACCGTTGGAAGTCTCTATGACCGTATGTTTGATCGTAATCGTCTTATACTGGAAGTCGACAGCGCTCCATTTAAGGCCGCAGATTTCCTCGCGTCTCAGGCCATAATAGGCGCCCATATAAACGGCAAACTCAAGGTTCGTCTTCTTGGATATCTCGAATAACTTCTTAAGCTGTTCCTCATTATAGAAATTGCCCTTGAAGATCGTCTTCTTCGGCTTTTCCGCTCGGTCGGCGATATTGTTGACGATATAGCCTCTTTTGAATGCGTATTGGAGAGCCGAGCGGATGGTACCATGGTAATGTCTCAAAGTATTGGAACCAACATACTGGGCTCTATCGCGATAGAAAGCCTCGATATCCTCCGGCTGGATTCCACTCAAGGTAATCTTATGCTCATTGAACCAGGGGCCGACAGAATGGAAGACATGGCTTCTTAAGGTCGAGACTGTAGCGGGAGCAAGGCTTTCCTTATGGATGTTGTACCAGAGAATCATGAAATCCCCAAAATACATCTTCTTGCCTCTTTTCAGCTCGAGGGTTGCCTGCTGTATCTGGGCCGGGGTCAAATCCTTGACTTCCGGATAAACCGGCGGACGTCCTAATTTGGATGAGGTTACAATCGCCCCTTCTCTCAGTATCTTCCAATTCTGGTCGTAAAGATAAAGGCCAAGACGCGCCAAAGTCTGGTTTGTCGCACTGACGGAATCGAGGTTGAAGGCTCCCGGAGCAGAGAGTTCCTCAATCAGATGCTTTGCTTCTTTCTTCCGATCTTCCTTGACAAGGATCTTAAGAGGAACCCAGCGTTCCTTTCTCTTACCATCCTCGCCCTTAAAGGAGACACAGCAATACCATTCCTTATGCTTTTCCCGTAAGGTGAAATTGACTCTCATAGATATCAGTCACCTATCTCGATAGCCTCATATCCTCTGGTGCGGGTGCGTGGAACGTTGATGACTTTGACGATTCCTTTCTCCTTTTCCTCAGGGATTCCCGGATAGACCTTGGCTCCGTTTTCCTTCATCTGTCTTTCCTTTTCTTCGCAATATCCGATCATGTCCGCAACATCCTGCTTCAAAAACAATCGGCATGTTCCGAACTTGAAGCTCTTGATTTCATCCTTCATGACGAGCTTTGAGATCAAACGCTCCGACACGCCCAAAAACTGGGACAGCTCCTGCGAAGTGATGACATCACTGAGGTCATCGAAGTTGACGCGTTTCTTTCCTGGTTTCTTTTCCATCAGAATTTCCTCCTCTTTTTACTAGACCCCGAATACCTCAAGCAGGGAGTATCCGGCTCTTACGTACCATCTTTCATCGCCATGGATATCCAAGTCGGCATCCACGGCCTGTTTTCTTCTTATCCCGAGCCGGTAGCAGATGGCGTTGAGCGCAAGCTCGGCCTCAAGACTCTGGGCGGAACGCTCGTGGAACCCTCTATCCGAGAGCTCCCTTTGGATATATCCGCATATGGCAAGGCGTTCCTTTCTGCCATAGAGGTAGCATTCCTTCACCTGAACGGAACCATCCGAGAAGACAACATCCACAACCTTCCCTGTGTCCAACGAGATGTTTCCAGTCTCATTCACCATGCAGACGGATTTGCTGATATCCGTGGCGTTTCTGACGAAGAAGGTCACGGAAACGCATGCCATCTGAAGAAGAAGGTAGAAGACGACCCATCTACATCTCCGGCTCTTTCTGTTTCTGGAAGTCATATCGGAGCTTGTCGATATCCTTCGCCGTGTAGAATCCGTAATATCCTTCCGGTCTAGGAAAGCCGAGTCTTCTGTATTCCTCATCCAGACCCTCTTTAAGATCCTTCAGTCCTTCGGAGAGATGTCCGCATTCGAAGTATCTCCACTTCCCGTCCTTTCCGAACACATAGCAGTACTCGATCCAGGATTCCGGGCTGTCAATCTCCTCAAGTGTGAGATTTTGGGCCTCCGTGCCCTTCTCTCCTCTGTCACGGCCATAGAAGACGGTGACGCCGTCCTGGCGGTCGTCGAAGGTATGCGGCTTGCTAGGATCCGGCTCGATGTCAGTGCCCAATGAGGACATGCCTCCCAAGGAGAGGAGCTTATCGACTCTCTCCTTGGTGGCATAGTGGTCAAGAAGCATCGCGCCGTTGTAGGTCAGATACCCGTCGCAGTGGCAGTAAACGCAGGTGAAGGTTCCGTCATCGTTCTCTCTGCAGATGTAGCTTCTTGTGCTCATATCCTTAGAAACAGTAGTTCGATCCGCTCAAAGCGATGGAGGTGACGTTGATGGAGCTCAATGTCAATCCGAAGGACTTTGCGTAGCTGACGCCGTTCACCTTGCAGGTCCAGTCGAATACAGGTTTCGTCCCGTCGAACTCCGAGGTGAAGTCGGTCTTGGCTGCAGAGCCGAGATACCAAGTGGAGCTGCATCGGCTCCATGGATCCTCGCTGTCGTCGTCGGAATAGGCTTCCTCCCAGGTGTATTTGCCGCCTTTGGTGGTGAGGAACTCGTTTGCCTTGAAGGCTTTTTTGAAGAAGCCGGTGGCATCCTCCGCTCCCAAGCCGACGAATCCCGTGAACGTTTCGCCCTGGAAGCTCATGTTTGCCTGGTTCTCCGTCATGTAATCGTTGAGCTTCTTCATGGATTTCTCCTTGACCCATGCAAGGAAGTCTGGGTTCCAGGAATAGGTGACGTCCGTGACGTTCTTATCGACCATGACGGTTCCGCCGGTGCTATCGACTCTCGGGTTGACAGTAGGAACCTGGCCTTCGACGAGATTGATGGAATCCGGGAGGATGACGTTGATTCGCTCTCTGAAGTCGAATGTCATGGTCCCCTTGACGTTCGGATTGGAGTCGGCGTACAAGGTAAGGACAATCTTCTTAGCAAACGCCTTCAGGCAGTTGAACTTGACCTCGTGCTTGATGGTGTCGTGCTCAAGCGTGACGATTCCGTTCTCGACGTTCGTTCCGTCCTGGTAGGCGATCTTGGCGACAATCTGATCGGTATAAATCGTAGGAGTGACGGAATAGGTGAGATTGTAGGTTCCGTATTTGGCGCCGCTCTTGGCGTTGTAGGCGCATTTGATGGCAACCTGGTTGTCCTTGATGGCAACGATCTCTCCGCCGTTATCAGCGGCCTTTGCGTTCTTCCCAAGCGTGTATCCGCCGTAGAAGGCGCAGCCGAGTCCTGCGATGATTGCCAAGGCACCTAAGACGATGTAGGGCGCCTTGCGTTTCTTCCTCGGATTGGCTCCGATGATGCTGTTTGTCTTGTTTTTCTTCATGATATCTCTTTTTCTCCTTTTTTCTCATTCCATCTCGGGCGAGAGGCTCTCGCCAACGTGGACATAGGTTTTCTTCTTCGTATCGTAGCGGTAGTCTTCCCGGCATCCCCACAGGTCGAATGCGAGCTTGTAGGCATCGGCTGACTGATCCAGGAAAGTCCCTTCGAAATCGATTTTCCCATCCGTCATGAGCGCGTATCCGACATGGTTCCCGATGTCCTCGTCACTGTAGAGGAAGGCTATCTTCATCTCCGGATGCTTTTTCGAAAGCTCCAATACCGCCGGCAACGCGGGATCCCATGCGGTCTCGAAGAGGATGGATTTCCCGTTGTCGGCGATTTCCGTGGCGCTGGCGTTCCATTTGGTTCCCCAATGCTTGACAGACCACTCGTACCAGTTACAGGAGCCGTGCTTTATCAGGTTCTCGCAGCTCTTCTTCCCCAGTTCGATGACGCTGTTCAGCTTGTCCTTGTAGTGCTCGGACAGGAAAGCGTATTCTTCCTTGTCTGCGCTTCTGGAAGGAGACATGTCGGAATCCTTCAGCTTGTCCGTGAGGGCATTGAATTCCGCCTTATCCATCTTGTCTTCCTTGGTTCCGGCATAAGCGCAGTCCGGATCCTTTATAGCCAGATAGAGCTTCACGCCGTCGTAGCTGCGGCTTCCGCATTCGATCTTCAGGCTCTCCGGCATCTTCACGATTGTGTCGAAGTCAAGCTCGTATCCGCCGGTGCTCGGATCCTTTCTGAAATGCTCCTTCTTGATCTGGTCGATGAATTCCTTCTTTCCGACCATGATCTTGTTCTTCACATAATTCGGCATGGTTCCCTCCTCATTCCATCTGCTTCTCCGCTTTCTCGTCGATTTCGTCTTCCTCGAGAAACTCGCAATAAGGATCGCGGTAAAGGTCTCTCGAATCGTAGTAGATCTCTTCGTCGACCCCTTCCTGGTATCTTCCGGTCTCCTCGAATCCGATGCCCGGTTCGTTCGCGTGGAAGGCCATGCGGCGGACTTCCGATTCTTTCATGGCGTCAAGAAGCGGAACGATGTTTTTGTTTTCCCTTCTCTCTTCCATGGAAATGAAGAAGGAGGAGTAGGCGGACCAAGCGCACTGGCATTCGATTCGTAGGCAGCTCATTCCGTGTTTGTTCTTCTCCTCTCCGACGTTCTCGAGGAAGCACCGTTTGAGGTGTTTTCCTTTCTTTCTGTCGTTGCTGCCGTCCGGATCCAGGAAGAAATCCAGGAATCTGTCCTTGTTTCTCGAAGGAAGAATGACGGCCATCTCGACCTCGGCCCAGTTCGCCATCAGGCAACAGCTCCCATTCCGGCACCTTTGAGGCCCATCGATGCGAGGAAGGATAGTTCGTCATGTCCGTTCTTTTCCTCTTTGCTGTCTTTTTTGAAGGCAACGTATGACCTGTAGAAGTCCTTGATGATGTCGATTCCCTTGTAGTAGAGGTAAAGCCATTTCCACTCCTCTACCGTGAAGCCCCCGATAATGACGATGATGATGTACAGGTTGCGGTAGAACCCGATCATCTCGGCGTCCTCCACCATCTTCCTGAAACGTTTCTCGTCATCGAGCTTCCGATATCCGGAAAGGAAGCCTTCGTATTCCTTCCTGACCTTTGTCTTCACCGTTTTCCTCATTTCGCTAACGGTAAGTGGCTTTTGCTTCTTGTCTTTCATCAGAATGCCTCCATTTGGTTCTTCCCGAGCGCGTCGTAGCTTCTCTGGAGCGGACCGATCACCTTCGAATAGCGGTAGGCGCCCTCCAAGGACATCTGATGGAGGTTGTTCCGCCTGCAGTATCTGAGCGCCTCTTCGACCTGTCTATCCGTAAGGGAAATCGAATCGCCGCTCTCGGGATCGTATCCGCAGATGATGATCGGGCCGCAGATGACCCCTTCGGTCTCCGGCGTGACGATGTTCGGCTTCATGCCGTTGATCAGAAACTCATCGTTGCAGATGATGGTCAGTGAATCGTCCGTGGGCAATGGCGCGATGTCGATGAGTCCCTTGCAGAATTCGGAGATGGTTCCGTATCCGTTCTCCATCATCACCTCCTTCGCATCCTCGTCCGGGAGCTTGGTGACGACCCGTATCGTCTTCGGCTCGTCGTACATGTCCTCGAAATCCATATTTTTCCTCCTTCTCTATTGCATCTCATAGACTCTTCTCGTGTTTCTCAGGCTCGTCTCTATGGTCATTCTCCCATAGGTCGAATTTCCTCTCTGGCTATCCCATTTTTCTCTCATGAGCCCGCTAGTGCGGAATATGCGGTCGATCTGCTCCGGGTCCTGGGTGTAGAACGAGATCATCGCAACCAAGGCAAGGTCGGCACTCGACTGGCTGGCGTAGCCGGAGCTGTCGCCTTGGTAGAGTCTTTGGAACTTCGCGCCGTTCTTGCTTCTCATGGCACGCTCGATGACCATCCGGTCGTTCGCAAGCGGCTTTCCGTAGAATGGCTTCGGGATGTGGCTCGCTTCTTTTCTTCCCATGAGTGAAAGAGCGACTTTCTCTATCGTTTCGGAACAATCCAGAAGCTTCGTTCTTCCGTCGATGACGTCTCCCGTGATACAGCAGAAGCGCTTGGTGTCGTACATCTCAAGCCCAATGGAGTCGTTGCGTTTCATGCAGTCCTTGGGAAGCATTCCCTTCATCAGGATGTGGATTCCCCGTCCGGAGCAGCTTCTCTCGGCGTAGGTATCCGGGAATGCCTTCAGCAGCTTATCTCCGATCGGATTGATCTTCCCGTTTCCGTCGATGGAGTTGTCGATGTCGACGAAGACGATGCCATCGGTCAGGACGAAGGCAAGCCCGTCCATCTTCCCGTAGGAAGCGGCGAAGAGCCGTGCGTTGTAGAAATCGCTCCAATCGGACGGCTCGTTACTTCTGGCGTGCTTGTAGGTGATAGGAGACACCATGACCTTGCCCAAATGAGTGCTGCCAGGTACATCTTTCTTGAAATAGGCGACCCATTGCTTCCTTTCCTTCATCTCGTAAGGAATTGCGTTGGCATTGAAGTTCATCCCATCACGAGCTCCTTTCCCTCTTTCTCCTTCGGAATCCATATAGCAGGAGGAGATACCGCCTTTTCCTCTTCCTTTTCCTTGGAGCGGACCAGATCGAATTCCTTCTCGATTCCATCGATGATGGTTCTGGCGTACTTCGAGATGACCTCGAGGTTCTCCTTGAACTTGCCGATGTCTCCGTCGGCCCATCCCGCGATGTAGCTGAAGTTGAAGTTCTCCGTATCAAGACCGAGATAGGTGCAGACGACGCATGCGATGGATTCCGCCTCCACTTCCTTGATTCCTCTCTTCTCCTCCTGGGTGAGCCCTTTGAAGTCCTCACGGTAGCCTGAATGTGCTAGGGCATGGCCTAGCTCATGGACCGTGGTCGATATCTCCTGGAGGTCGCTCATCCCTTCAAGGATTCGGATCTCATGCGTCAGATGGTTGCATTCCCCATAGGTTCCTGTTCCCAAATCCTTCTCATTTGCATATAAGATGCCAAATCCGTTGTCTTCCGCTGTTTTCATTAGTGCATTCAGAATCATGCCTTTGTTTTCAACGGTCTTTCCTTCATCGAATTTGAAGACGTCGATTGGCTTTCCGTCGGTCTGGCTGACGTCGAAGACATAGCCCTGCTGGTATCCGACAAGGACGTCCTTTCTCTTCTTGAGCATGTTCCCGTATTTGTCCTCGACGATGACACCGTCCTCATCCTCCACGAACACTTCCTTGGATTTGACGACGGGCCGGAAGATCTTGATTCCCTTGCTTCCGGGAATGACGTGTCTTCCCAGGGAGTTCCATTTCTTCATGCCGTTGACGGTCAGAGCAGATGGCATCTGCATGAGGATGAAAATCTGGTTGTTGAGGGAGTACTTTCCAAGGTTCCCCATGGCGATGAGGACTTCCTTATACTTTCCTTCCTTCATGAAATCGTGGAGTCTTTGGTCTATCTGGGAGATGATATCGTCCATCTCCTGCTTGGTGAATCTCTTCGCCGAATAATTCTTCTTGCCTGTCTTTCCCTTTTTCTCTTCCATCGTTCCTCCTTCTTTTTTTGTGTCTGAAAGCCGTGGCTTCCAATCAGGAAGCCTTCTTAAATCACTTGTTTCGTTTCCTGCCCTATCCCTCGCAGAGGCTTCTCTCGAATCCGTTCGCCTCAATCGAAATGACGTTTCTTTCTTCCGGCGAGCCGATGAAGAAGCAGGTGCCTCTCGGACTGTGGATGATCGTCTCCTTCTCAGATGGGTTGAAACCTCCTCCGGCCTCATAAAGCTTGTTCAGGTCCTTCATGTCGTCCGGGGACAAGGAGAAAATCATCGAGTATTGGCTCACGTTGATGATGGCGGAGGACTTCTTGGCTATCTCCGGCGTCCCTGAGAAGTCCTTGACGTTCTGCGTGATGATGAGGAGCATTCCGTCGTATTTGCGGATTCTCTTGGCCATCTGGTGCATGAAATCGAGCGCCACCGGGTATTTCTCGTCGATGAACAGATGCGCCTCATCGATGGCAATGACGATCTTTCTGTCAGATCCGTTACATCGGTTATAGTCTCTGTTTCTTATCACCTCGTTCTCGAGCCATCTAAGGAGAAGGAGCATCTGCGCGTTGGCGGTGACGTCGTTGTGGTTTGACAGCAGTCTCTGGAAATCGAAGTCGATGAAGTTTTCCTTTGGGGAGAAGGTCGTGCATCCGTTCCAAAGAGAGCTGTCGCGGTAACCGTTCTTGAATCTCGTCATCCAGTTCGAAGCGGATCTAAGGCAGGAGAGCTCGTATTCGTCCTTGGCCTTGGAAAGCTTCTTCTCGATGAGAAGGCAGAGATCTTCCAGAGTCGGATAGTCCTCTGCTTTCAAGGCATTGAGATTCGAGAGAGGGCCGATGTTCTTCTCCGCATAGCATTCCTCGATGGCACGGTTGACGCTCTCAAGCGCATCCTGGCTGATTCCCTTGAGAATCAGGCGGAAGAACTGCTCCAGGAACTGGAGATGGGCGTAGAAGCTGTTGGAAGAGCCATCTTCGTCATCCATCGTGGTCATGATCTGCAGCGGGTTGATTCTCCCATAGCTTCCGTCGGAGGCATCCAGCCTCACCCCGCCAAGTCTCTCCGCCAACGCCCCGTATTCGGATTCCGGATCCAGGACGTAGACCTTCGAGCCTAAACTCGCCAGATTCAGAAGCATTTTCTTCGTCGCGAAGCTCTTCCCGCTTCCGGACTGTCCGATCACGACCATGTTGGAGTTGATGTGGCTGAGGTCTCTTCTGAATGGGTCGAAGAAGACGGGCAGAGAGCTTTCTCCCAACAGGATTCCTTTTCTGTCCATCCTGACGTCCATGTCGAAGGGGAAGGAAGCCGCCAGAGAGCTTGTCTGAATTCCATGGCCCATCTTCAGCATGTCGGTCAAGGAGACCAAGGCAGAAACATATCCGTCCATCTGTCTTCCGATAAGTTCCGTGTATCCGAACCCGAGCTCAGAAAGCTTTGCCTTGGCTTTCTTCCGGTTCGGGCATCTCTTGTCGGCATCGTAAACGGCGATGACGATCTCCGTATCGAACAGCGTCTCGTTGTTCTGCTGGATGTCCTGAAGCAGTTCCTTCAAAGTATCCGCCTGAAGCTCCGTTTCCTGCTGCTGGCTCTCCTTTCCGACAGTCAGCGTTCCAAGTTCCAGGATTGCATTGTCAATGCGTCGTATCGCTTTCTGCTTCTCGACGGGATCCATCCGCATCGTGACCTCTGTGTTCTCCATGGAGAAGAGCTCCGCAGCCCATCCATTCGGCACGGAAAGGGGATAACGGTTCACGGCGAGGAAGGATACGTATCTTCCGTCTTCCTTGGCGGAAAGGAATCCGAACTTAAGCTTTTCAGGAAGGACAACGCCATCCGTTTCCTTTCCTCTTTTTCTATCATGGTTCACAAGGCAGAGGAGTCCTTTCTCATCAAGTCTACGGGCTTCGAGCCCATAGGATTCGAATGTTGCAATTGCTCTGTCCAAGGTGTCCTTGACCACCTTTCCGGATATCCCTGTAAGACAGAGGAAGAAGCGCGGTCTATCAATGCCTTGCGTGTTCATCGCATCAATCTCGTCGAATCTCGACTGGATGGAATCGCATCGCGGAAGGAACTCCGCCTGGGTCAGTTCTCCGCTGTCTCTCAGCTCTCTAAGCCTATCGGCTCTTCTCAGTTCCTCCTGAAGCTCTTCGTCCAATACAAGAGGCATCTCCTTTTTCAAGAGCACCCATTGGCATCCAGGTTCGATGGAGCCGAGGACTCTGGCATAGCAGCAGTCGATGATCCCGTTCTGCTTTTCCCCGTCGAGGAGAGAGAAATTGACAGGCTCTATCTCTATCGCGGAGAAGACGCTTCCGTCCTTGGAAAGGACAAGTCCGTCACTGACGCTTCTATAAGGAATCAAAGAATCGGCATTCCTTTCCGAATAGCCTTTCTTCGAGAAAAGATAGCGGAACAGGTAGGCGACGCGGACATAGAGTCTGTCCGAGCCGAAGGAGAGGTAAAGAGGAATGACAAGGACAAGGATCGTTCCGGCAAGATGCCACTTGAAGGGGAAATTCGAGGACAAGGTGACTGTGATGAATGCCAGTGCGATGAGGGCGATGACGACATCGGCCACGGTGATGCCCTTGTAGAAGGTGAGCTTCACCTTCGAAGCCTTCGGTATGGTTCTCATCTCTTCCTTCCTCCTTTTGCTCTTCCTATCGTCTTTCTGTCATTGTCGTCTCTTCTCATGACGCCATTGGTTCTCTTTGTATGCTGCTTAGGCTGATTCTGTTTTCTGTCACCATTCGCCTCGCTCTTTCCCCTCGGCTTGCTTTCGGCCTTGTTTGCCTTAGGTCTGACTTCGTTGCGGTTCAGGAGCGTCGTTCCATGGAGGGCGTTGTCCAATCGGGAGGAGAAGTTCTTGCCCATGGCAATGACGCCGCCTTGAGAAATGTCGTGGAGCATTCCGGCCGGCATGGTGGCGAAGCGGGTCAATCCTCCGATTGCCTTTCTCACCTTGCCCTGCGGTTTCTTGGGCGCCTTATGAGCATGCTCGTTCACTCTTGCGTTAGCGGAAGACTGCAAAGCCTGCTTTCTTGTACCGCCTCTGTTTCTCGTCTTCATGTAGGAGCTTCCTCCAACAAACTTGCCCATCATTCCTCCTACCTTGTGGCTGACGGCGTGGCTTAGGGCCATTCCGGAGCGGATGTTGTAGATCATGCTGGCCATCTCGTTTCTTCCGGCATCAGCTCCGCAAAGTCTTGCGATGACGTCGTTTGCCTTGCTGACGGCGAAGCTGCCGCCGAGAAGAAAGAGGATGTATACGATTCCGTTCTTGAAATCCGAAGAAAAGAAGCGCATCTCATAGACTTGAGGGATGATGAGGAAGAAAAGGTTCGTCACCAATATGATTCCGTATGCCGAGAGTATCTTACCGATCATCATGTCCTTCCAGACCTTGAAGCGGTTGCCCTCGTCAAGGGGTATGGTCGCTATCGATATGGGGCTGATGAGGTAAAGGAGGATGATGTCGAAAATTCTCTGGATGAAGGAGATGCTGGAGAGCACGAACATGACAAGCATCACGAAACCTCCGAGTATCCCGATCAGGTAGTTCATGTCCTGGATATTGAAGTAGCTCTTGACGAGACTTACGTCCTTGTAGTCGAGCTCCCCGGAAACGAACTTGGACAGGACGACGCTCTTGTCCTCAGAACCGATGTAGCATCCGTTTCCGATGGTCGAGAGAAATTGCCCTCCAATCAGAGGATGGGCCGTGTTCCCGTATGGGTTCATCGCAACGTTGATGGAGGACATGACCGTGTTGGTGAGCAGTATCCCGGCAAGTACCGTGAAGGGTATCAGCAAAGTGATGAGCAATGACTGACCGCTTTTTCTAAGCGCACCGGCCCAGCTCTGTTTCTCCTGGTAATTCGATTTCAGTATGGCGATGCCCGTGAACAGAACCAGAAGTATCACGCCGATGATGGATATCGTCAGGAACGCCTTCTTCACCGAATTCGAGCCAAGGAGACTTGTCAGCAAGTCGCCTTTGGCTCCGTTGATCTCCACCGGCTCGATTCCGCAGAGCATGTAGAAGATTTCCTTGATGAAGTCGATGAGCTCGCAGATGCACCGAAAGCACGTGTAGAGGAAGGTGAAGAACATGTCCTTCAGTCCTTCGATCAGATCGTTCAAGAGCATGGCTTCGCCTCCTTTCCTCTTTTTGTCTTTTTGTCTTTTTGTCTTCTACATCTGTGACTTGACCCAGTCCTCCAAGATGGGGACAGCGATCTTCAATGCCAATATCAGAACGAAGATGAGCACGAAGCCGATGACGGCTCCAATCAGATCCTTCTTGGCTTTCTCTCTCGAGTTCTGCTCATCCGCCTTGGAGATCTTCACCCCAAGGAAGATGCAGTAGATGGTGCCGACCGCGACGACTATGGCAATCGCGGGCCAGAGTATGGCGTCGAGTATCTCCAATATCGGCTGAATCACCGGATAGAAATCGACGTCGGTCAAAACAATCGTGTTCAAATTTTTTCCTCCTTCTGTCTTTCTTTGTGTCTTATCTCGTCATGCGGGTTTCCCGCTGCCGACCCTGTCGGAGAGGGGACTGACGCAGATTGCACCAGTCCCTTATCCTGTTATGCAAAGTTCAGTTTCAAATCAACTATTTGCACATAAATAGCACAGCTTTTATTTGCTCTCATATCATTAAGGTGGTATAATGTCTTCGGACACAGATAAGGAGGCATATTTATGGCAAGTGTAAACGTCACAATCAGAATGGATGCCAATGACAAGGCAAAGGCGGAGAAGCTCTTCTCGGAGCTCGGCCTCACGATGAACGCCGCCTTCAACATGTTTGCCAAACAATCCATAAGAGAACAGAGCATCCCTTTCAAAATCACAAGAAACACCAATGTTCAATACATGGATAGAAGCCTGCTGGACAGAATGCTGGAAGAATCAGAGAAAAAGCATCACAAGGTCTATGAGGAATTGGCCAAATGAGCTTTTATTTCTCCAAAGATGACATTCTCCATATCCATTCAAAACTGATAGACGATTTCGGCGGTAGCGATGGAATCCGCGATGAAGGCATGTTGGAATCAGCGCTTAACGCTCCGCTTCAGACATTTGATTCATCCGATTTATACCCTACCGCTGTCGATAAGATTGCAAGACTATCTTTCGGCCTGGTCATGGATCATCCCTTCATCGACGGCAACAAAAGAATTGCGGCCTCAGTTTTGTATTTAGGTTTGAATGCAAATGAAGTGCATTTCGAAGTACGCGATGAGGAGATGATTGATGAATTTCTCAGTCTGGCTTCCGGAAAAATCGACTATCCCGCTTTCCTCGCCTGGGTCAAATCGAAAATCTGATTGATCAAGTCATTTAAATTCCTCCAGAAGGCGCAACCGCCTTCTTTTTTATTTTTTAAAGAGTCGTTTTCTCTTCATGACGATGGTTGCAGCGACTCCTACGGCGGTAGCAAGTCCTAGAACGATAAGGGTGATAGCCCAGGCATTCATCCGGAACTTGAGGGTGAAGCTGTAGGTGCGGCTGTTGCCTAATTTATCGGTAACGACGACCTCATAGCTTCCGTATTCCTTGAGCTCCTGCCCGAGTTCGTAGTCGATCTTCTTTCCATCCTTGTAGACCTCGATGGTTCCTTCTTCGCTCATCGAATCGATAGTGACAGTGCCATCGACCGTTCCTCTGTCCTCGACCCCATTGAGGGTGATTTCCGGAGCGGTAGTGTCCAAACGCAGCGTCACGCTGTAGGTCTTTCCGTCTTTGACGAAGGTAACGACATAGGTGCCGTCTTCAGTGAAGCGGATTCTGTTCCCATGGGCTTCCACTTCCGTTCCGTTCTTGAAGACGGATACGATTTCGCACCCTTCGCCGAGTTCATAGTCGATGGAAGTCTTTGCTTCCAGGCTTACGATGCGGAAGGACAACGTCTTGGAATTTCCATAGGCGTCGGTGATGGTGGCGGTATAGAGCCCCTCTTCCGAGATGGTTTCCCCAGGATCGTATTCGTATTGTTTTCCGTCTTTGGTCACGACGACGGTTACCTTCTCGTTAGGAGAGATGGTCACACCTTCGTTGGTGATTCCTCCGTCGCAGACGTTGACGTCCACTCCGACGGTCTTGTCGATCACGATGACAAAGGAGTTCTTGTTGCCGTAGGCGTCCTCGACGGTGACGAGGTATCTTCCCTCTTCGGTCAGCTTGTCCCCGAACGAATAGGGATAGGTTTCTCCGTCCTTGACTATGGAGACCATCGCTTCCTCATTTGCGGTGATGATGACATCATCGGATGTCGTCGCATCGCCGCCGATGGATTTGCCATCAGAAGTAGTCACGGAATAGTCGACCGTCTTATCGATGGAAAAAGTCTTTATGGTCTCGTTTCCGAGCTCATCGATGACCTTTACGACATAGCTTCCCTCTTTGTCGAAGAGAGCACCGTTTTCGAACGGAATCTCTTCTCCTCCGTTGAGGGAATAGACGGCCTTTGAGACATCACCGTCTTCCCAGGATACGGACACATTGCCGTTGGTTGTCTTTCCGTCATCCACTCCTTCCAGGTTGACATCCGGTGCGATGCAGTCGACGGAGAAGGAGTAGGTCTTGAAGTTATCCTCATCCATGGAATTGATGAGTCTGATCTCATAGCTTCCGGATGACTCAGGATTCGACTTGATGTCAAAGTTTCCACTGTAATCGAAGCGTAGGAATTCTCCGTCCTTGTAGATTTCGCAGAAGTATTTTCCGGCATCGTAGGAGAAGGAAACATTCCGGTTGGTCTTCCCGCCTTCTGCCACTCCCTGCAAGGCTCCTTGGGGCAAAGCCTTCGCAAAGGAATACTCCTTGACGATGGTGCGACCGAAGTTGTCCTTGAGCACGACCTTGTAGTTCCCGCCTTTTCCGAACTCATAGTGAAGCTTGTCGGCGGATACACCATCCATCTTCTTTCCGTCCTTGTAGATTTCGAGCGAGGTTATCGCCTGATAGCTCTCAGGAAGAGAGATGTCGATGGACACAGCGGTGTCATCCCCATTGTTTCGGAAGCTAACCTGTTCCTCCTCACCGGAGGTATAGACGGTGAATCCGATGGAATGGCCCAATCGGTCAAAGACTTTCACTTCGTATTTCCCGGCTTCGGCAATGGTAGGCATGGAATCGGATGGAATGTATCGTTCCGTCTTTCCGTTTCCTCTGATTTCCACCTCAGCCCAATTGTCTCCGGATAGGATTTCCTTCACGGAGAAGGACTTGAGGTAGTAGGTGGAGCCGGTTGCAAGGCTCTCTTCGCCGATGGCGATTTCGGATGCTGCCGACCCATAGGTCTCTGCTACAGCCTTCAAACCCGGAGTCCGATGGTCGATGATGACCTGGTAGGAGCATTCGTTTCCTGCTCTGTCGGTCTCTGCAATCGTCCAGACTCCGCTTTCCCTGAGCTGCTCCCCTAGCGTTTTTCCGTATTCCAGTTCAACTTCCTTATCGTCTTTCTTCGCTACCGCCTTGATGGCGTCTCCGTCGTTCTTCAGGACATATCCGTTGGCGATTCTTCCCTCGGTTCCCTCGAAGTTCCAGGAATTGTCATATACTCCGGATGCCCTATCGGTTGAGTCGGAATAGATGGCATCGGAAACGTATTCCTTTGCGTAGTGCTCGATGGCCTTATCGAGAAGATTCTCGTCGAAGTAAAAGAGCGTCACATCTGGGTTTGACACGGATTTGTAGGACCAGTAAATTCCGGTTCTAACCTCATCGTCATGGTTCTCCGGATCCCCGTTGTCGGCAATCTGGCCCTGAGACGGGAGCTTCGATACGTCATCGAGCTGATGCTCTTTGACATTCGCCTCTCTTTCGAGCCCTTTGGCATAATCCAAGGCATCCGCTTTGTCTTTGAAGTCCTTCTCGGTTCCACTGAAAGAGACTCTGTACCACTTGCTTACGGCGAGGTCGTCATTGCCTTTGTTTTCCAGGAAATCCTTGTTGAAGCAAGGTGCGGTTCTGTCGATCTCTGCGGTATAAGCAGTCTTGTTCCCCGCCTTGTCAGAGAGAACGAACTCATAAATCCCTTGTTCGTCGATAAGGGTGTTCTTTGAGTACTCTTCCCCATTCACAAGACAGGTGTCGTCTCCGTCCCAGGTGAAGTAGATCTTCTCTGAAGTGACGGTTCCGCTCTCCGATGGCTTTCCATCGACGTAGACAGTCCCTTTCGGAGGAACGGTGTCGATGACGATATGGAACAGGGATGTGTTCCCCACGGAATCCTTAAGAACGATGGTATAGGAGCCGTCCTGTCTGATTTCCGTTCCGCTAACGTAGCTCTTTGTTTCCTCTCCGTCCTTGGAGATGGTGGCAATGGTCCCATCCTCGGAATAGACGAAGGAGACAGGATGGTTGACATAGCTTCCGTCCTCGATGATTGCTTCATCATGCATCCACTGCCCCTTCGAACCTTCCTTGTCGATGATGACGGTGAAGGAAGAGGAATTCCCGGCTGCGTCCTTCAAGGTGATTCCATACGCCTTTTCCTCTCCGTCTTCTGCGGAAAGGAGAGTTCCCTTTCCCCTGAGGATGTCTTTGGTGATAATCGAGCCGTCAAAGGAGATTTCGGCTTCGTTCTTCCCGGAATCGATGACGGAGTCGATTCCGAAGAGGGCATCCTGATCCTCTGCAAAGCGGATGACGGCCCCATCCTCGTAGCGCTCACCTCCGATTGTCAGATAAGGCTTTTCTCTCACGATGTCGAACTGATAGGTGACCTTGGTACCGGTGGCGGTGACGATGGTGTTCCGATAGGTGTCGTCAGGGTAGGCGCTTTTCTTCAGGAAATACTTCGTCCCGGATGAGAAGGCACCTCCGGTGTGGACCCCGCTTGTGGATTGGTATTTGAACTGCACGCTGTCGCCTTCGTTGAAATAGAGGCCGGTATCGATATTTCCAGAGCTCACGATGGTGTCGGAATAGACTTCCTTTCCGTTTCGGAGGATAGAGACGACAGGTTTCGTTGTCTCAAGATAGACCTTGCTGTGGCTGGATTCGTTTCCTGCCTTGTCGACGGAATAGAACTCATACCAGCCTTCCTCGCTGCTGTTCGGAATGATGGAACCGGAGGAGTACTGGACGAAGGAATTCGAGACCGGAGACTTGTAATAGCATTCCCTGATTCCGCTTCCTGTATCGGAGGCAACATAGGAAAAGCTTGTGTCCACGTAGCTTCCGCTGCCGATTTCCTTGCCGTTGGCAAAGAGCTTTCCGTTAGGCGCCTTGGTGTCGACGTAGAAGCGGAGGACCGGAGATTGGTTCCCGGCTTGGTCCACGGAATAAGCCTCATACTGTCCATCGGTGTCGGTCGTGAAGCTGTCCAAAGTCGTGCTCCGGTTTGATCCATCCGGCTTCTTGAAATAGATGTAGCCATGGTTGGCGTCGTTGGAAACGACCTTGACGTTGGAATCCACGTAGCTTCCGTCCTTGACGTAGGACTTGTCGCTTGTCTTGAGTGCTGTCAGAGTCGGAGCGATGGAGTCGATGAGCAGCGTGCCGGTCAAGGACGAGGAGCCGCACACCGTCCCCATGGTGTTGATTGGAGTCCCTTCGGCGTAGATCCACACGTATTCGGTCGTAAGCTTGATGGTGTAGGAGCCGTTGTAGAGGGAAGCGCTGATCTTCCCTAATGTCATTGGGTCGATTCCGTTTTCGTCCGTGACCGTCGTGCTTGTTCCGTTCTTGTTCACGACGAACTTGTCGTAGGTATCCTGCTCCACGGTCTTCATGTCGACAAAGAAGGCCTTGCTTCCGTAGGAATTGAGGATTTCCAGGCGGAAATGGCGGAGCAAGGGAAGCTTGACGGACTCATTCCCCTGCTGGGATTTGACGAAGTCGATGTGCTTCTTGACGGTATAGGGATAGCTCATCTCGGCATCGGTGAAGTCGATGTAGACTCCGGTCTTTCCTAATACAATGCTGTTCGTGGAACCGACGTTAGTCGAGGTCCCGCTGCAGTAGAACTTGATTCCGGAGTCGTCGTATACGGATTCGTCCCCTATATCGGGAACATTTCCTAACAATGGCACCTCTACGGTCTGCTTGTGCGTCTCCTTCCCGTAAAAAGATGGGTATCCGGTTCTCTGGTAGCTGCTTCTGGCAATGCCTTCTCTCAAAGCGGAATTCACCTTATAAGGCAACTCTGCCCCATTCAGAACCAATGGTGCCTGTGCTTTGCCGCATCCCGCAAGGATTGCAGGCATAAGGACAAGCGGCAGGTATTTCGTCTTCTTTCTGTTCAAATCTTTTTCCTCCTTCAGCTTTTTCTGTTCATCGGCGGCCTCTCCTCTTCTGCGAAGAAGGAGATGATCCGGCCTTTTACGTCTTCCAATATCTCCAGGTTGCTCAGTTTCCCTTTGCTTCTTGCCTTCTTCTCCGCCTTCTCTATAAGAGCGACGGAACCTTGGGTGTCATGTCTTTGGATGGCATCGGCCAAGGAAGCCGAATCAGCGTCATCCAGGATTCCATCTATCCCGTCTTCCGCCTTCTTCAGGATCTGCTCCAGGATGAGCTTGGTGCGGTATTGCTCGTTGCTGTTCTTCGGCAGATCGGAGACGGCAGAGGTTTTCTTCCCTCGGTTTTCCATCACGATCCTGTTTCTGTTCTTCATGTCGTAATAGGCGTTCTTCTCGTCGAAAAAGCGTCCTTTTTCAAGCTTCTGATCGATCTTCTCCATATCGAACTGGGGAACCTGGAAGCAAGGCGTGAACGTGCTTCTTATCGGCTGGTAGCCGAACACGGTCACGATGGCATGGCCCATGTCCCGAGGATTGTTCAGAGTCTGAAGCTCGCTAGGATAGATAAGAGGTCTTTCCTTCACGCTGGAGTTCGAACTGATGTCATCGGCTTTCGCACTCTGGTATCCGACGCTTCTCTGGACGATGGAATAGTTCCCGCATCTCTTGGAGAACTCCTCGGCGCTTTTCAAATCGGTCGATCCTATCCAGACCTGGATGTTGCAGTTGCTCTTGATGATGTCGGCGGATTTCTCGTCGTAGACCTTCGAAAGCTGGGAATAGCTCTGTATGACGAGGTCAAGCCAGATGTTGCGGCTTCTTCCGACCGTCACCATCTGCTCGAGCTTATGGATCTTCGGGAGGTTTCCGAACTCATCGAGAAGGAAGTAGACGGGTCTTGGAAGAGACAAAGAAGGATAGCTGTTTGCTTTGTTCACAAGTTCCTTGTAGGCCTGGAGTATCACCATGGATGCAAGGGTATGTCTTGTCTCCTTCTCATCCGGTATCTGCAAGAACAGTGCGATGGGCTTCTCTCCCATGGAGCCGAACTCTATTTCGTTTGACGAGGTCAATGCACATAACGACAAATCCGAGAACATCGATATCTTGTCGAACGTGGAAGAAAGATAGGAGCCTCTGGTCTTGTCTGAGGAATCCATGACCTGCTTAGAAAGGGAAGAAGATTTCGAAAGAGGGCTTCTATTGTGGAAGTAGTCGATGAGCTCCTTGCACTCGTCCTCCGTAGAAGTTGCCACCTTCATGATGGAATAGAAGTTGTATTTTTCCTTCGTCATCCCTAGCTTCGGGTCGCCAGAATCCTCGAGCATGGCCAGGGCAATCGCCAGAATCAGGTGCTGGGCTCCGGATTCCCACATGGGCTCCTCCTTGTTCGTCACCGGACAAAGGACGGCACAGATGTCGTTCAAGTCTTCGTAGACCTGGTCGTTGAGCTGCTGTCTTCTCACCTGGATGGCGCAGTCCACTTCTTCCTTAGACCAATACTGGTTGCCTTCGAAGAAGTAGCAACCCTGCTCCTCGTCCGTTGTGATTTCCTTCTCGAGCCCCATTGCTCTCTGGTGGAGCAGATAAGGTCTTTCCAACGGATTCCATCTCACGGAGTTGTACGGATTTCTTAGATCAAGGACTTTGACCTCATATCCTTTGTTCCTCAGCGCTTTGGCATTGGACTGATAGAGCTCTCCTTTGGGGTCGCTGATGAGCATCGACGGATGGTTCTTCAGCTCGCTTAGGATCTGGATGGAAGGGTTGACGAAGGTAGCGGTCTTCCCAGAGCCCGTAGTCCCTATGACCAACGTATGGGCGGGTTTTGCGAAGGTTACCTTCAGTTTTCCGTCTACCTCCTTTGCCTTGATGATGGCTCCAGTGATTTCCCTGTCCTTGAGCTTTTCGAAATCATAGGTTCCGTAATTCTTGTTCATCTCTTCCTCGCTCTGGAATCTCGCTTCCTCGAGGTTGGCGGAGAAATGGAGGTCGCTGTCCTTCCCTTCCATGATCTTCTTCGAGCGGAAGATCCACCAATGGTTGTAGGCGTATAGAAGGACTGCCACCAAAGACAGAAGAAGGAACAGTGCTGTGAATCCCATCGTCTCCCTGGAGATAAGGCAACGGGGTTCGAATCCCTTATGCACTAGGCAAGAGAGAACAAGACCAAGGAGATAGGAAATCCAGAACACGATGAGGAGAATCAGGAATATCTTCGATGCTTTCTTCTTTTTCATACTTCGATGACCCCTTCCTCCTTCAGTCTCTGGTATTCCGCATTTTGAAGCGCTCTCCGGTATTCGTCGAACACGCTGATTCTCTCCTGGCTGACGAGCCCATCCAGCTTCATCGCTTTACTGAAGAGGTATCCGCGTTTTTTCTTTTCGTCCCAGCGTCTTTTTCTGACGGCATCGCCGTTGCCTATCTTCGATTCCATTGTATCTGCCTTGCGGATATAGCCGAGAATCTCGTTTCCGCAGCGGCGGTAGAGATCCTCCTTGAACTTCTCCGCCAACAGATGCGGAGAAGGATCGATCTTGTCTCTTTGGCAGATTCTTTTGACTTCCTCGTCTCTCTTCTTGAGCTTTCCAAGAAGCTCCATGAAGAGAAGGAGGGAGGATTCGTCACCGGTGAGCATGTAGGTTGTGATGCTGTCCACCAACGGTCTTATCGGATCCGCTTTTTCGCTTCTGTATCCGTAGGTTCCTTTCGGAGCTTTGCGGTATAGCTCCAAGAGCATCGATTTGAGGTCTTTGCTGTAGACAGCCTTATCGTCCACTTCTTCGAGTCTTTCCTTTTCCATGGCCAGGAGCTTGTCTCTGTACCGGTGGAAGGAATGCTCATGACCATCGAGTCTCTGCTCAATCCGTATCTTGAAGTCCTCCATCGAGAGCTTGTTCAAAGTTCCCTGATGGAATCTCATCTTCTTGGTGTCTGGATTGAAGCATTCCATCTTCTTTTCAAATAGAAGCAGGTGGATATGGCGGTTGTCGGTATTCTCATGGAGTGCTCCGCACCATCCGACGTTATCAATGGACATGTGGTTGTCCTCCAGAAACTTCGGAAGTTCCGCCTTGATTAGCTCCATGGCGGATTTCCAGGAAGATAGCTTCTCTTTCCCATATTCTTCTTCCGTGGAGACGATCATGTCCCAGATGACAGAGAGGGTTTCCTTGAGCTCTTTCCGAAACTCGGATTTCTTCTTCTCATCCATCAGACCATTCCCGTCGAACACGCCGGAGCTTTTTTCTCTGTTTCCCTGGTAATCCATGTAGTCGGAGTACTTCCCGCTTCTGTGCCCTTTGTCCATGTAGCCGAGGTAATCGCTGTTGGTACGTTCTGAGGAATAGAAGCCTCGTTTCTCGCTTTTAGGCTCGTAGTAATGGACACGGAGAAGGATGTTCGGGGAAGTGCTCATCTCTTGGCGTTGTTTGCCTTCTGGAATCTCTTCGGGATTCTGTCGAGTCCTCCTTCCTCGGCGATGTCCTTCACTTCCTTGTCGTTGATGGAGATCAAGACGAAGAGGTTGTAGATGCAAGAGAGGAAGCGGAGCAGCTCGACGTGGTCATCTGACAAAGACGAGATTCCTTTCATCTCGGCATCCGATTTCTCGAGAAGGATCTCCTTAAGTTCGGAAAGTGAACTCTCGAGCTTGTCCCCTAGAACCCCCAATACGGATTCAGACACAGGTTCCTCATTGCTCTCATAGAGAGGAGACATCACCTTGTATCCTTCCTTGATGAGCATTCCTAGGAAGGAGGACTGAGTACCTCCTACCTTCTTGTAGAGGGAATTTAGTTTTTCCACGAAGCTAGGATCATAGAAACGCAGGGTGCATCTTGTGATCTGCTTCGTGTTCAAGACATTGCTTTCGCACATGACATACAGCCTCCTTTTTCTTTTTTCATAAAGTTTGGGGCCTCTCATTCCTGTTAAGCTTCACGCTTAGTTTGTCTAGTGTATTTACTAGGAGCTATACCTAGCACACTTCTTGGACACTGTGATTGTTGGAATGTTTTGGCCCCTCACTTTAGACGCCCTGAAAACGGCAAAACTTGAGAAAAAATTTTTAGATTTTTCCTTCAAGGCAGTTTCTTAGCTTTGCTAAGACATAATCAACGAAATGTGACATAGCGGACTCCGTCATGCCCATTTCCTCGGCCAATTGTCTCTGAGTCTTCCCATTGTAAAAAAGCCCAACGATGACTTTTCTCTGTCTTTCGTTGAGTTTGGATATGGCATCGTAAAGAAGAACGTCTCTTTCGTTTCTGAGGCACTGCTCTTCTGGGTTGAGGCTATCGTCTACAAGTCCGTCTTCGAACTCCGTACAGTCTTCGAGCATGGATTCGAGGGAAAGCAATCTACGTTTTCTCTTCTCCTCGTGCTTGAACTCACGGTACGCTTCCGTAAGGAACAGGATGCGTTTCTTCTTCGGAAGGGAGAACGAGGCCTTAAAAAGGCCTTCGTCCATCGGAAAAGAGACCTCTATGGCCTTTCCGGACTTCTTGGAGACGATCTCCATTGTTATTATCTTGACAGCCATCGGCTGTCCTCCTTTCAGGAGAACAGACAAGTGAAAAGAGTAGGTCGTCGTTGCCTGTCTATCAGAAGCTGCTCTCCTAATCAGGCAGACAGCCCAGCAACCAGGCCGTTGATGCGTTGATCGGGTCGTGAGTTGCTAATCACGTTGCCAGGACAACAACCTAGAACTTCCCTAGGCTCCCTAATATTTAAACATGCCATTAGCTGAAAGCGCCTATATTCTTCGTTTATTTGCCTTTTTCTTTGTCAAAATCAAGAGATGCAATCCCGGTTTCGCTTATTACTTTACGTTTTTAAAGAAATGATGAGTTTCGACCATAAGCCTTTTCGTCAATTTTTTCCATAAAATTTCCAAAGTGACATATCTTTGTTATAAACTAATAGCAAGGACATGGGAGGGGTTTCTGATGATTTTATATAGCGATACTGTAGGAAATTTCATAAGCAGTTGCAGCGGATCAAATCCGATTATCGGCCGAATGCTTTTAAACGAATTCAAAGCGAACCATATCGGCGGCGGTTCTCCAAGCGAGTACAACTCCTGGATTCACTCCCTTCCAAAGGTCGCCGAAGCCTTGAAGGATAATTCCATTCCCAAAGAGGCAGGCGTCGGTGTCGAATACAAACTCGTAGACACGAAACAAAGAGTGGACTTCCTGATTTTTGGAAAAGACGAAGAAGACAAGGAAAATGTCATCCTCATTGAGCTCAAACAATGGAGTACAGTAAGAAGATCATCACTAAAAGACTATGTCGTAACAGATGGTGGGCATGGAATGGATGATTACTGGCATCCTTCCTATCAGGCGTTGAACTACGCCAACATCATGAAAGACTTCAACGAGTACATCTACACCAACAAGGTCGGTGTGAATGCCTGCTCTTATCTCCACAACATGCCAGAGGGATATGAAGTCCTTTTGAAAAACGAAAAGGAATACCCTCTCGTCCATGAGGCACCTGCATTCTTAAAAGATGATCAGAAGAAACTCAGCGAGTTCATCGCAAAATATATAAAGAAACCTTATAGTCACAACACGCTCTATGAAATCGATAGTTCTCAAATCCGACCAAGCGAAGGCTTCTCCAAGATGGTTGCCGATGCCATCAACGGTGAACCATTCTTTTCTTATGACGCCGAGCAGTCCTATTCTGTTTCAAAGATAGTAAGTGAAGTTCAGGAAGCTTTAGAAAAAGGGGAAAGAAGAACTATCATCGTAAGAGGTGGACCGGGATCTGGAAAATCCATCGTGGCTATCAATGCCCTAGGTCAGCTTATGCATCCGAAGGATGGTTCAGAAAGAAGAAATGCCTGCTATGTGACTGCAAATTTCACGCCTCGTACCTATTTTGGCGATATCCTCACCAAAGATTTCACCAAGAAAGCCATCAAGGAGTTGTTCAAAACCCCTGCCGCCTTTGCAAAATCGGCTGCCTATGACTTCGACTGCATCATCGTCGATGAAGCTCATCGAATGCTGAAATGGAAGTTCGGATGGGGCGTGCAGAGAAGCGTCGATGTCATCGATAAATTATTCAATGCATCAAGAGTCAATGTGTTCTTGGTTGACGAAGACCAGGTTGTCACCACTTCCGATGACTTGTCCATCAAACAGATAAAGGAATACGCTGAAAAATATGGTTCGAAGGTGATTGAAGATGATCGAATGATTCTCTCTTCCCAGTTCCGTTGCGTCGGAGGAGAACAGTACATCTCCTTTGTGAATCATTTCTTGGGTTACACGAATGACTATGTCTCCTTAAAAGGAATGAAATACAAAGTAGAAATCATGGATTCCATGAAGGACATGATGAAGAAATGGAGTGAACTCTGGGATTCCAACCATCAGATGAGACTCATGGCCGGTTACACCCATGAATGGGTCAGCCAATATGATCTGGATAAATATGATTTCGAATACCAAGACGGAACCAAGCTTCGCTGGAATATCAAGAAGGCGGATAGAGCCGCGATTTTGGATGAAACTCAGAAAGAGAATGTGTTCTGTATCCATACCATCCAGGGACTGGAAGTCGAATATGCAGGCGTCATCATTGGAAAAGACCTTACCTACAACAAGAAAACAGGCAAGCTTGAATTCCACAAAGAAATGAATGCCCATAGTGATTCCGCAAGTGGAATCAGAACTGCAGATGGCGCTTTGGCAGAGAAACTGATTCGAAACACCTATAAGGTTCTTCTGACCAGAGGTGTAAAAGGAACGTTCATCTATGCAGAAGATGACAATCTTCGCGAATATCTTAAACAGTTGGTCAAGAACTAAGGAGAAGCCGAAACTTTTATCGTCCTATTCATCGACAGAATGAGAAGAAAATGGTATACTTTTGACCAAGAACAGGAGCAAACATATGACCTATGCTGAAGCTGTTAAGAAGCTGAGAACTACTCTGATTTTATCCCAGACGGAACTTGCGAATCTTTTGGGTGTTTCCTTTCAGACTGTGAACCGCTGGGAAAGAGGCGCCCATCAGCCGACCATCAAAGCAAAGAGAAAGCTTGCTCCCTACTTCAAGAAACACAAGATCGAGGTAGACGAGTAATGCCAAAAGAAACGAAACAGAAAGCAAACAAGCAGATCAAATCCAGAAAGCGTGTCGTCGACCACGGCGAGGTCTTCACCAATGAGCGTGAAGTCAAAGCAATGTGTGATCTTGTGAACGACGAAACACAGAGAATCGATTCCAGATTCCTGGAGCCTGCCTGTGGAGACGGAAACTTCTTAGCAGAGATTCTCGACAGAAAACTGGCTGTTGTGAAGAAAAAATACAGAAGAAGTGTCATGGATTTTGAAAAGAACTCTTTGCTTGCGGTATCTAGCCTTTATGGTGTGGACATTATGATGGACAATGTGATTGCGTGCCGTGAGCGTCTTTTCAAAATCTGGGACAAGCAATATAAAGCCGTCTGCAAAAAGGAATGCAGCGAGGATATGCGGGATTCCATCCGTTTCATCCTTTCCAAGAATATCGTCTGCGGGAATGCTTTGACGCTCCATGAAGTCGATGAAAATGGAAACGACAAGGAAGATCCGATTCTCTTCAGCGAATGGGGATTCGTAACCGGGCCTCAGCTATCCCGAAGCGAATACACATTCGATGAGATTCTTAAGCAAAACGAAAATCCTAAGCAAGACACAAATGGACAGGAAACCCTCTTCGACAATAACAACGGAGAAGGCAAATTCGTCCATCGGAGCGTAATGAACTACAAGAGGTTAAAAGATTATGAGTGATGATTTATTCAGCAAGGTTTATAACCCTGACGTATTGAGCTGTTTGGCCAATCTCTCCAACGATGAAGTCTTCACTTCCCCGGATGTCGTCAACCAGATGTTAGACATGCTCCCTCAAGAGCTGTTCGAGAATCCGGATACGACATTCCTTGATCCTGCCTGCAAGACTGGCGTTTTTCTGAGAGAAATCGCAAAAAGACTCCTCAAAGGACTAGAAAACCAAATCCCTGATCTTCAGGATAGAGTCGACCATATCTTCCATAAACAGCTTTATGGAATCGCAATCACGGAACTGACCAGTCTTCTTTCAAGACGCGGTGTCTATTGTTCTAAATACGCAAACGGCGAGTTCTCTATCACACATTTCGAAAATGCGGACGGAAACATCCGATTCAAGAACTGCAGCCACACGTTCAAAAACGGAAGATGTGTTTACTGCGGAGCAAGCGAACAGGAATTGGGTGGAACAAAAAGAGAAGATTTAGAAACACATGCATATGAGTTCATTCATGGAATGAACGTGGAGGAGGTATTCAAGATGAAGTTCGATGTCATTATCAGTAACCCACCTTATCAGCTCAATGACGGAGGTGCCCAAGCTAGTGCCAGCCCCATTTATCAAAAGTTCATTCAGCAAGCCATCAAGCTCAAGCCAAGATATCTCTCCATGATTGTACCTTCCCGTTGGATGACAGGCGGCAAGGGCCTTGACGATTTTAGAAACGAAATGCTCCATGACAACAGAATGTCCATCATCCACGATTTCAAAGACGCATCCCTGTGTTTTACAGGTGTTGAGATCAAAGGTGGTGTTAATTACTTCCTTTGGGATAGAGATAAGACAAGCCCTGTCGTACATATCATCAACGACAACGGAAACCAAGTCGCGACCGAAACTGATAGAACAATGTTAGAAGATGGATGTGATATTTTCATTAGAAATAATGAACTGGTTTCGATTTATAGAAAAGTAAAGAAATTTAATGAAGAATCGTTTTCCTTACATGTGTCGCCACAAAAACCGTTTGGTTTTCGTGGCGACATGTTCAAAAACCCCTCAAAATATGGGCTTCCTGCAGTAAGTGAAACTCCATTTAAAAATGGCTATTCTATTTATGGATTAGATGGTGCAAAAAGAGCAATACGATACATTCCATCTAATTATCCTATTCCAAAGAAAGATTTCATTAACGACTACAAAATGTTTATGGCACGAAACCAAGGGGCAGGTTTATTTGGAGAAAAATTCTCTGAACCTGTTTTTGCTAAACCAGGAGAACTATGTACAGAAACTTTCGTTGTTATTGGTGGATTCAAAACAGAAAAAGAAATGATGAATTGCTGGTCTTACATAAAAACTAAATTTTTCCGTGCACTTGTTGGTGTGAAGAAAAATGACCAAGGAGCAGCTTCCGGAGTTTATCAATACGTCCCTCTCCAAGACTTTTCTAAGCCGTGGACCGACAAAGAACTCTATGAGAAATACGGTCTTAATCAAAAAGAAATAGATTTCATCGAAAACAACGTCGAATCGATGGAGGACTAAGCGATGGCAACGGAATTTTTCAAGCAAAGACCTGAGGTCAAGCCGACCATATATGCCTATAGCTTACCCGATGTTCCTTCTCATAAGGGATATCTGAAAATAGGATACACCGATCGTGGGGACTACGAAGACAGAATCAACGAACAGCTTCATACCAGTGGTTTGAAACATAAGACCGAATTAGTTAGATCTGCTGTGCGTTCCGATGGAACGTGCTTCATGGATCATGATATCCATGCGATTTTAAAGAGAGAAGGATTCAAACAGCTCTATAACGGAGAAGACAAGAACGAATGGTTCAAATGCACTAAAGAAGATGTAGAGAAGGCCATCGAGGAAGTCAGTGCCGGCATCATCACTACCCGCGGAAGAACGGCAACATTCAAGATGAGACCTGAACAGGTTAGAGCCGTCCAATACACGGAAGAATACTTCAAGAAAGCCAAAGAGGAAGAGCCGAATAAGGCACCGAAGTTCCTATGGAACTGCAAGATGCGTTTTGGAAAGACTTTTGCTTCCTATGAGCTGGCAAAGAGCATGGGTTTAAAGAGAATCCTTATCCTGACTTTCAAACCAGCAGTCGAATCTGCTTGGAAAGAGGATCTGCTCACACATATTGATTTCGAAGGATGGCAGTTCGTTTCCGATAACGATGCCAAAGATTCGAGCACCCGCTTGGACAAAGAATTTGAAGCCTGTGACAAATCCAAACCTATTGTCGTTTTCGGTTCCTTCCAGAACCTTCTCGGAACGAACGACAATGGCGGAATCAAAGCCAAGAACGAATTCATCCATACAGAAAACTGGGATATGGTCATCTTCGACGAATATCATTTCGGTGCCTGGCGTGAAAACGCAAAGAAGCTTTTCGAGAACCCGGATGAGGAAGCGGACGCCGATTTCGATGTCGAGAAATACCAAAACGATGAAGCCGGCAATGCGTACAACGAAACCTTCCTTCCTATCACGACAAATTACTATCTCTTCCTTTCCGGAACACCGTTCAGAGCCATCAGCAGCGGAGAATTCATCGAAGACCAAATCTACAACTGGACCTATTCCGATGAGCAAAGAGCCAAAGAGAATTGGAAAGGTTCCAATAACCCATATCTTTCTTTGCCGAGAATGGTTTTGATGACCTATCAGATGCCTGACAGCATCAAACAGGTGGCCATGGACGGCGAATTCAACGAATTCGATCTCAACGTCTTCTTCTCCGCAGAAGGAAAAGGAGCAAACGCCACCTTCAAATACAAGAACGAAGTTCAGAAATGGCTTGATTTGATCAGAGGACAATATCTCACCGCCAGCATTGATGATTTAAAATTAGGTCAGGATAAGCGTCCTCCGATGCCGTTTTCTGATACCCGTCTTCTGAATGTCCTTTCTCACACTTTGTGGTTTTTGCCTAACGTCGCTTCCTGCGAAGCCATGTACAACCTTCTCAGAGAAAGACAAAACACTTTCTATCATGACTACACCATCAATCTCTGTGCAGGAACAAAGGCAGGCATTGGCCTGGCCGCTGTAGACCCAGTAAAACGGTCAATGGATCCTGCCTTAGAAAAAAAGACAATCACTTTAACCTGCGGAAAATTAACAACAGGTGTCACCATCCGTCCATGGACTGGCATCTTTATGCTGAGAAATCTGAAATCGCCAGAAACCTATTTCCAGGCGGCTTTCAGAGTCCAGTCCCCATGGACGATTAAGAATTCGAATGGAACCGAGACAATCCTCAAAGAGGAATGCTACGTCTTTGATTTTGCCTTGGACCGTGCCTTGAGACAGATTTCGGACTATTCCTGTCGTCTCAATCCGGATGGTTCTGATCCAGAGAAAAAAGTTGCTGAATTCATCAATTTCCTTCCTGTGCTCGCTTACGATGGCTCCACCATGAAGCAGATTAACGCTCAGGATGTCTTGGATATCGCTATGGCCGGCACTTCCGCGACATTGCTTGCGAGAAGATGGGAATCCGCTCTTTTGGTCAATGTCGATAACGATACTCTCAATAAGCTTTTGAACAACAAAGACGCATTGGATGCTCTGATGAGCATTGAAGGATTCCGATCCTTGAACTCGGATATCGAGACCATCATCAACAAGTCCGAGCATGTCAAGAAGGCAAAGCAAGAAGGGGACGAAAAGCTCACTCCAAAAGAAAAGAAGGAACTCACCGAAGAGGAGAAGGAATACAAATCAAAGAGAAAGGAAATCCAGGAGAAGCTCATCAAGTTTGCGACCAGAATTCCTGTTTTCATGTATCTCACTGATTACAGAGAGAGATGTCTCAAAGATGTCATCACACAGCTTGAGCCTGGTCTTTTCAAGAAGGTCACAGGCCTGGATGTCAAAGATTTCGAACTCCTTTGCTCTCTTGGCGTTTTCAACTCGTCCTTAATGAACGACGCCATCTTCAAATTCAAGAGATATGAGGATTCCTCTCTTTCCTACACCGGCATTGAAAAACACACGAGCGAGGATATCGGTGGTTGGGATACCGTCATCAGAAGAGAGGAATACGAAAAACTCTTCTATAACCAGCAGGCAACCATGAAGAACTCAGAATTTCCGATTCCGCCCGAACCTTCTAACGCGGATAAATCAGAACCCGTAGATAATAAAGTTAAGACCACTATCAAGCCTATCTTGAAACAAGTAAACGACTATACAGAAGCGATGAACATAGACTTTTCTAAGATTGTAGTCGGTGCAAAAGTGGTCCATGCCAAATTCGGTGATGGTGAGATCATAAATATAGATAAGAAAGACAAATACCTTACCGTCCGTTTTGCTGTCGGCGAGAAAAAGTTTGTTAATCCAGATGGGTTTACAAAAGGTTTCCTGAAGTTCAAGGAGTAAAGCTTTCGTAGCAGGAGAAACCGATGCAAGATATTAACAGAGCAATAGCCTATGAAGGTTCTGTTTGGGATCTTCATATACACACCCCGTTATGCCCGAAAGGGTCTAATGAATTTTCAAAAATGTCCGTGGATGCATACATCAGTCGATTAATCACATTGTTTTCAAAGCATTCAGATTTGGAGATGATCAGTTTTACGGATCACAACCAAATTAGCACGGAGGTTTATAAGAAATTCCTATCAAAAAACACTAGCGTTAAACTGCTAATCGGGTTAGAAGCAGATTTATATTTAGAAGAGGGCGAGAGCGGAGACAATTACAAACACATCATATTTTACTTTGACGATGAAAAGTTTGATTTAAACACACAAGCCGAAAAAATAAACTCCTTTCTTAAGAATAATCACATTCCAACGCTTGCCAACTTCTTAAATTTCTTAATAACAAAGATAAAAGTTCCATTTTTGATTAGCCCACATTTCATAAAGCAAGACAAACGTGGAATTGAATTCAATTGGGATGAAGAGTCGACAAAGCAAAACATAGATAAATACATAGATCAAATGTGCTGCTTTTGGGAGGCGTCAAATAACACCAACGTTCAAAGAGCAATTGAGCTATTAAAAGATTTCGACAGAGGAGACAGAGTTTCAGTAATATCATTTTCTGACTCCAACAATTTCGAAAAATTAGAAAACTACCTCAACAATCCAAAGCAGTATTTCAATTCCCTCCCTACATTTAATGGTTTGAGACTAGTCGGAACTGATTGCCACCGAATTGCCAAAAAAAGAAAAACGCTGACAAGTGACATGAAAGGAAAATGCATTGGAGAAATAACTCAAGGAAATAACAGGATTTTATTTAGTCCCGGTCTAAATTCTGTTGTTGGCGGTAGAGGATCGGGAAAAAGTCTCTTAATTGATGGAGCTGCTTTCTATTTAAACCCAGCCTTGTCCAATAGTATTTTCACAGAATCTCAGCCAGATCGAATTGATTACTTGGAAAAGCTTCAATACTGTGTTTCCGACTTAAATGGCGAACCGCTAAAAGGGCACGATTTTCATTTTGACTATTATAATCAGGGATACGCACAAGAGTTATTCCGTAAAAAATGTGATTTGGTTTCCACGGTTTATTTCAAAGATGAGTTTTCTTCTTTGGAAACTTATAGTATCGAACAAGAAAAGAATAATTTACTAAATAAGATCACTTGCTTTGAACAGACTTCTCCCACAAATTCGAACATTACATCTTTAGATAAAAAGGTAGTCCATCTGCAAGATTGCAAAGTAATTTCTTTGTGGGCCAAAGGCAAAGAAGATAATCAAGTCGCTTATAGCAATTTTCAGGACTTGTTTTCAAAACTCACAAATAATGAAATTGTCCCGAAAGAATTGGCCGATTGTCCCGAAATTAAAGAAGCAGCAATAAAGTATATTCAGGCAATTTATTCTTCTACTTTCACTTTTAACAAGAAGGCTATTTTAGAAAACCTTAGATATTTAATTCCGGATAAGTATCAAGCAAAAGTCAATGCGCAAAATAAAGAAAAGAAAAAGAAAGACGATGCTATTAAAACTTTTAAACAATCTTTTGCATCTCAATTCGATAAAATAAATTTTAGAGTTCATTTGATGAATAATTACTTGGCCATCTTTGATTTTAATTTCAATAAATGCTCTAAAAAAGAAAGTAATGGTTACAATTCTAGAAAATTTTACTTTCAAAGAAGCCTGCATTTTCAGAACCTAAACGATTACTTATTTGATGTTTTTAACAGCTATTTTGATTTAAATAAGCTGAAATCGTTCTACATAAATAGAAAAGACAAAGCAGACCTATTCAAACTAATTCAGGTATATTGCTACCATTGTTCCGAAGTTCTTCTGGAATCAAAAAAAGACTATGAATTAGATGATGAATTAAACCATCTTAAGAGCTACAAAATCGAATTGACCAACGAAATAATATTCCAAGATGAGTTTGGCAATAAGAAAGATTTAAAAACAGTCTCTCCAGGAACTAGAGCAAATCTTTTGCTTGAATATATTGTTTTCAAAGAAAGCAACGACCCTATCATTATTGATCAGCCAGAAGATAACATAGACAACGAAACAATTTATACTCAACTGACAACCTGGTTCTCGGAACTCAAAAAGAAAAGACAAGTTATTGTGGTAACGCATGATGCAAACATTGTAGTAAATTCCGATTCCGAAAACGTTGTTTTGAGTAGTCAAATAGCTGATGATGAATTTAATTACGAATATGGCGCTCTAGAATACAAGGACATTCTTGATAAGATATCTAAAATTCTAGATGGCGGAAAACGTGCAATAGAACGGAGATTATTAAAATATGGCGAATGAAATCATAATTCTTTATAAAGGCCAACAAATAGCAAAGCTAAAAACTAACACACCTTCACTTTCAGAATTAGTGAAATTTGTTACAGATACCGAAAAGATTGATGTTTCTCAGATTACATGTGAATGTCCTGCTGAAAACTTTGATACTGATTTTTTTGCACAGGCAGTGAGAGAGGCCATCGAAGAAGAAATATCTTCTCTTAAACTTAATAAAGAAAAATATGATCAATGCATTCAAAAATGCAAAGAGAGTGTTGAATAATCAACTTCTTTTTTGCTCTTATCTTTCTCTTATCATCACGGCAACCAAACAGGCATTATCATTATCCCAGACGACGTTGACAAGCTTCCAGCCATATCTTCCATAATCGTTTAGTTCCTGTTTGAGAACTCCATAGTTGTTCTCTGAAAAGACTGTGTACTCATAGTTCATAAGAAAATCCTCCTATTTCTTCCTTAAAGGAGTCTTGTTTCCTTACGTACTCCATGATCGTAAGCAAATGGAGCCATAGGCCCTTCAATATGCTTATATTATAGTTTCAAAAGTTATGAATTTCAGGACTTGACAGGTAGTTTCACTCGATTTTCTTAAATTTTGGGGTTTTCACTTTTTATCAACTACATTCGGTTGCTCCCCGCCATATAAGACAATTAGCTTACACAACACTTTGCAATCATCCGGATTAACAGTCGGTTGGCTGTAAAATCTTCTCCAATCATTGTTGGGAATTTCTTTTGCCAAAGAATAATAAATAGTTTCATTAAAGGTCCAGCAATACTCAGCCATGTCGCTTCCTCCCCAGCGATAAAGCTGTTCGAATGCTTCTGGAGGGTTTTCTCTATCGAATCCTATGTGCTTCTTCAAGTAATCAAAATAGGGCATTTTCATCTCTCTTTCTTCCCGTGAGAGGCTTTTAAAATCATTTGAAAATTTAGCCTGATTAGACAAAATCATCTCTGTATCTAAAAATGAGGGATCAATTACTCTTCGAATGTATAAAGCCACCAAAACAAAGAAAACATAATAGGGATTTCTTATTCTCTCCCATCCAAAGTCATTGCAAACATTCATTACCCCTTCGTAATATCGGGTAAGCTCTCTGTTATCTGTTTTATCCAGGACTTTTTTATCCCCGTACAGCAAGCATTGGCAAGCCAGCTTGGTGGGAATTTCGGCCTTGTCTTCGGGCACGCCCATTTTCACAAAAATCTTGGTGCAATCATTCAGTAGATTTCTAAGATAATCTTTCGCAGACACGCTGAGTCTAAAGGTGAAGTCAAAGAACTTGCGAAGATATTCATAGCCATCAACTCCATAGACTGTTTCCACTGTTTTTGCCACAGAGCTTTGATTCATCGTAACGATGACCGCGCAGTTCTTCACATCAAACAAATGGTGAAGCCGTTCCAATATCTTCAATTGCTCATCAGGCAAGCAACGATCAATCTCATCGACAAGGATGATAAGTTTGCTTTGACTTGCGCCATCTTCCGATGACGCAAGTTTATTCAGAAGTTCTTTCGTTTCCTTCAAAAGCTTCTTGTACGATTTGAATTCATCAAGATCTGCCGTATCAATGGGATGTTGAAAGCTTTTTATAACGGCAGTCAATCCTTTGATGATAGCCTTCAGATTTTGTAGTTTAGGCGTTACCTCGGCAATAGCTTCAAAGCCAGCCTTTACGGCTTGCTTGATATTCTCTTTTCCAGGTGGCAAAGGGAACTTTTCCTCTACTTCATCAATGATGCAGGAAAGGATAGATATAAGCGGATCGGAATAAAAAGAGTTTTCCCAGGCATCATATTTGATGGCGATATATTCAGGCTTTTGTGAAAGCTTATCTTCAATCATTCCTAAAACGAACGACTTCCCGCTTCCCCAGGACCCATTAATTGCCAGGCAGATGTGGTTGTCCTTTTTCAGTGAATCAATCACCCCACAAACTTTATCCACAAATTCTTGCCGACCTATCTTATCTTCTAAATCCATGATTTAGCCCCCTTCAAAATGAACCGTGTTCATTACTGACTTGTGACATTCAATTGTTTTTTAATAGAAGAAGACTTAGGAACAAATTAAACCAAATGCACAACAAGTTGGTCAGTCAGCACAAAAGCATCCATTAATTTTTCTCAATTGATTTGGCCTCTATAAGTATATCAAAAGATAGCCCCATCCAAAATCCGATGCATCCGCATGCCTTGAATAGAACACGACAGAACCCTATCCGAGCATCGAAAAAAGTTCGATGAAATCTTTGTTTTTTCCTATTGTATTCGCATTTTGTTTTGTTATAATGCTTGCAGGAACGAAGGCGGTTCCGACTGGTGAAACACCATCAATCTGCAGGTCTAAAATAAGGCTTGCCATGGCCGTCCGCTTCCGTCCGCAGCTCGTCCGCAAAAGCCAATGTACGCTATTGATTGGCATTCTTTTTCTTACTTTGGACTGGCAACAAATTTCCTCCTGTGCGTCTGATTCCACTTCCGTGTTCCTTAGCGAGCCAAACGAAAGAAGCCCCCTATGTAGGACTTAGGATCTAATGAGGCGACTCATACAGGTTC